>Ga0209335_10002550_pt1 | contig 19067 bp, 27 predicted proteins | sample COG_09_FD_184753 | JGI IMG/M metagenome (GOLD analysis project Ga0209335, IMG submission 184753) | Pelagic Microbial community sample from North Sea - COGITO 998_met_09 (SPAdes) (version 2) | ecosystem: Environmental > Aquatic > Marine > Neritic zone/Coastal water | place: Helgoland, sampling...
TTGACAATTATTTGAAACCTTTCTACCTTTCAAAGCACACCCGGAAACGTGTCCATCTTTCTTACCACCTTCACCAGTAGATTGTAATCCAGTCACTGTATATCCTCCAGTACCTGGAACTTGTCGTAACCAACAATGTTTTGTACCAGTCGCCTGGAATCCAAATGCATTGTATCCCTTTTCACCAGCTCTTTGTCTACAATCTTCATATGTATTTATATCCCACTGCCAATCGTGTATATTATTAGGCATCATAATGCCATACTCCAAACCTATATCTTCCATTTCCGATATATCGTAATACCCGGAATACGATAAATCACCAATATCGTCAAACCTGGAAAGTGTATATCTATAATCAACTGGGGTTGGGTTTTCTTCGGTACCGTGATTTCTCGTATCTTCGAATCGAACAATACCATTTTCTTTTATTGTCCATCCAGGGGCGTATCTAGGTCTAACATACTGTATCTTCATCATATGCACAGGTTTATCGGATGTTATTGTAAACAGTTTATCACCCACGTTATACGTATTACTTTTCCACGCACCCAGAAAGTCATCACGGTTAAGTGAATGAGTAGGTTGTACATCGAATTCAATATCGTTATTTGTAATCGTTTTTATTAAAGTATAATTAAAATCGTATAATTTTACATTATATATGTGTGCAGCTATATCGTGTTGGGGTTGAGTTGCCAGGTAATCAAGGTGTTTAACGATAAATTCGTATTTAAATGGTTTAGCTTCACGTACAGAAATGGCGGATTTAACTACCGCGTTCATATTCCCAAATATTTCGTTTTGATTTTTAAACTTTTTATCGTACCGTAATAAACTGTTACCATCTGGATCTTTAGATAAGAATTGTTTACCAATTGCTTGTACTATATAAAATTTATCAACACCGTCAATACTCTGTTTAGAACCATTTTTAATTATATTAAACCCATCATTATTGTCTCCTTGAACTTTCCTATTATATACAGGGGTATCGGTAAAATAAGGGAGTATATAGTAATTTGTATATGTAGATACTACATCGCCTGAGGCTGTTTGAGATGATGAAAGTTGGACAGGTATGGTAATATTCTTAACCGATGTTAAATTAAAAGGTGTATCTAAATGTTCTTGGGTAATTGTGAAAGAAATTGTTTTTAGAATATTGCTTTCTTTTACTTCATCCCAGTATATTTTTATAGTATTTGAACCAACAACCTCTTCACTCGTTAAGTCAGTTCCCTTAAATAACAATTCATTCGATGCATTCGATTCGATATTATCAGTTGTTGTTACATTGTCGCGTACTTTTTTAGTTCCCAATTCGTGAACAAAAATAAGAGATGTAACGGATGTAAAAGTTGGTCCATTTGTCCATTTAAGTTTAATATCTATATTCTTAGCTGATGCTTCACCTAATGCATACTCTGTTTTAAATATTCTATATTCTTCAACTTTATCAGTTTCTTTTCCTGGGTTTAAAACCAAATCTACACCCGCATCAGTAATTGTAGGAGATTCATCAGTTTCTTTTTCGGTTTCTTTTTCGGGGCGAGTTAAAAAGTATATAATCGCAATAAAAATTATTAATAAAATACATAACATTAATGCGCCTCCTCCTAAAAGAAGACCTTTTGACATTTATTAATAGTGTATATTTTAATTCAATCATGTATATTTAAATTCTATACCCTTCAATTTTATACGTTTCCGTACTCGATTCGGGAATAGCTTCAAAGTCAACCTTCAAATCCTTCGCCCATTCTGTACCATCTTCACCACAGAAATTGATCGTATGTTTACCACTGTACGTCTTAGATTCCATTGTTACGTCTTCTTCCGTACCGTCACTTTTAACACGTTTATACGAGCCCGAAACGAGTTTTAAATTTTCAATTTCCATAAGTGTAGATTTCTTAAATTCTTCAGATCGGTCTTCGCTTTCGTAATCGTTATTAAATTTTAAATCAAGGTTATCTGTGCTACATACACCACTTATAGTTGCATCTTGTACTTGCTTAGAATCGGGGTCGTCTGTTACACATTTGTTTGCCCATAATGAAGCATACGAAGGTTTATATTCTATTTTTCCGTCGTCCTCCATTGGTTTATACGTTATATCCAAATCCGTAATATACTTTTTATCATCGTCACATAAATCAATTAATTTTAAACCACAATATTTCTCATCCGTGACTTGAACCGTGACTGGTTCAGAATCTGTGTTTTCGTCGTGTTGTTTATAACTCCCAGTCGAAATTACAACGTTTCTCAAATGTAACTTTTTAATCTTCTCATCAGTTCCGGATTTGAGTGTTCCCGTAGATTCGATATTAGGGGCCGTCCATTTTATCGATTTACCGAAAGATGTATCTATCGTACCTTCGGTTGCCGAAACGTTACTCGTTTCATCACAATCGGTCGAATACATGATTTCCATATTCTTTCTATATGTCTTGGTTTGTGTTTGTGGTATATCATCGTCACCTGACGTGGGTGTTGCTGGTTCGGGGTCTTGTAAATAATAAACAAGTCCGCCGAACGAACTCGACATCGTACTCAATAGACATAAACCGGCGCCTGCTATGAGAGCCATTTACATTAAATGTACATTTTTATTCACAATGTGTTGATATCGTGTATAGAAATGATTAGTTTATAATGAATTATTATTTAGCACACCCGCATCCGCACCCGCCTTCTTTCTTTTTTGGTTCGTCTTTGGTAATGTTCATAAGTATCAATAGTGTGAGTATCGCAGCACCCGTAAGTAAAATTGTATTCGTTTTCATATTTACTTATTACCGTTATTTTTATTTGAAAGATATACATTATTATTACTATTACTATTGTTACCTTCTCTAGCACCCACACTATCTCTATTTGCTCTATTGTTTTGTTGTTGACTTTGTGCGTTTCGGTTTCTTAATTTTTGTTTCTTAACTGGTGTAGCAAAAGGAGAACCACTGGTAGAACCAACCATACTACCATTAAGACTCATGTTAACAGCGCCGGACCTTCTAGACCCTCCTGTAGATGGAGATCTGGTATTATAGTTCATATATGAAGGTGGTGACCCCGAATCTGGTGAAGGGGTTGGGGTTGAAGTTGATGTTCGTCTATTTCTCCCTTGTTCAACAGATCTATTCTCGCTCGTAAAACTTCTTAACGGACTTTCTCTTTTAGGTTTGGCATTTTCCAAATCTTTGGCATTTTCTTTGGCATTTTCTAATTGTTTTAATCTGGTTTGTAGTTTCGCTTTTTCACGTTCGTATACAGATAATGGCATTTTGGTTTTTAACGATTCGAGTTTTTCTATATTTTTTTTCAGTTTATCAATTTGATTACTACGTTTTTCATTAGTATTTGATCTAAATGAATAATTTTTCGCACTCATTATAGAGAACGACGACTCTTTCGCGGAACTTTGATTATTTTTTTTAGACCCGGATTTAGTAGCTGACCTGGATTTGGTGGTTGACCCGGTTTTGGTGGTCGACCCGGTTTTGGTGGTTGACCTGGATTTGGCATTCATAAAAGATGGAAAATGGTTAGAACTAACACTTTTGCTTTTGCTTTTGCTTTTTACTGGACTTATACCAACGTTTTTAAACATACTAGCTAACCGATTCGTAGAATTTGTTTTTTTACTAGGAGTAGTCTTAGACGCAGATTTGGTCTTAGACGCAGATTTGGTCTTAGACGCAGATTTGGTCTTAGACGCAGATTTGGGCTTAGATGCAGATTTGGTCTTAGATGCAGATTTGGTCTTAGATGAAGATTTGGTCTTAGATGCAGATTTGTTGTTCGATCCCGAATTGTTATTCGACCCTGAATTGTTGTTCGACCCTGAATTGTTGTTCGACCCTGAATTGTTGTTCGACCCTGAATTGTTGTTCGACCCTGAATTGTTTTTCGATCCTGAAACGGTAGGAGTTGCAAAGTTATCAACCATTTCTATTATATTACACTGATATAAAAAATCGATTTTACTATTTTTTTGTTTCACGATCGTCATCGTCTTCTTCTTTCCGTATTGACCATTTAGACTCTTTATTGAACTTATCGTAATCAATCTCTTCACCAAATATACCAATTAAGAATTTCTTTACAGGGTTTATATTCTTTTTGTTACTAGACTTTTTCAGTTTCTTGGTTTCAGTATACGTCACGTATTTGGGTAATTTTTGTGTACCCCCTTTATTTTTTTTACACGTAACTACCATTACCCTCGGATTATTCGCTACAACTATCATTTGTATTATCGTAACTTTTTTCCTGGGTACCCTTTAAAATTTCAGAACGTTCTTTCTCCAACTGATTGAGAACTTTTATGTACGCCTTCTCCTGACGACCGTATGCTAATGAACATCGACCACGTGTTCTTTCTATTGTTGTTTCTATATTTTGGAGTCGTGTAGACTCATTTTCCATAGAAACAACGTTTGTACATATACGTCTAGACGTAGTTAGTCTGGGAAAAATGGTAGATGAGAGAGGGGGTCTCAACATACTATTGTTTTTCATTTTTTTTTATTCGTGTTCGTCATGACTCTTGAACCATTTTTGAGTTCCTATATACGATCCTAAAAAAGATGCTATTGACATTGTAGTAATTTTTAAGAATAGATCTTTCATTCTTTATTCTTAAAGATTCCTAGTTTTTAACCCGGTTTCGTTATCTTTATAACTCGTTCGAGTCGTATACATATTAGCAGAAAATGATGTTATTATGGCGAGAAAAGACAGGTACCCCTGTGTAAATGTAATTCTTTTCATTATTATTAATGTTTTATATTTTTTATCGTGGTCCAAATAAGGCTATACCGTCGTTAAAGTGTTCAACTGTGACCAAAGATACTAAACCAATCATAGCCCATCTACCGTTGTTTAATTCAGCCTCTTTATTAAACGGTCCAATCTCCTCGTTTTCGTCGACAGATTTCAGTTTAGAAAATAAGGATCCCGTCACGATCAAACCGGCTACAATCTGTAACATGAAAAATCCAACTGTTGGGTAAGTCACAGTATCGCTAGTACCGTCTAAGAGTGTAAACGTCCTCGTTTTAAATACTTGGTTCCAAACGGTTTCGTTTTTAGTAAACTCATAATACAGTGCCATGATCCAACCAATTTGTGCAACGCGGCCGTTAATCATTTCGACGGATTTTGGGTTTGCAAACGTTTCAAGTGTTGGTGACCCGTTACGCGTCGCGTACTTATTCAACCATGCGGCAGATAAGGTTTTCATTTTAGCATCGGATGAATCGTGGTAACTCTCTACATCTTCACGCGTTACATATTTAGGTTCGTCGCTTGATGTATCGATAAACGTATTGTCATCTTTATTCGAAGAACGTTTTAAGCGGGTAGTCCTGTGTAATCTGGGTGTAAATGGGGTAATTCGGAGACCGAGTGACATGTTATGTTTGTTATAACATCTTATACACTCGTTTCTTTAATTTATTTATTGTTATTTTTTTTAGGTGGTGATGGTTTTTTTGCAGTTTCTCCTATCTTTCGATTTACTACGTACGATCCACAGGGAGTTGTTTTCAGAGATTTTATAGGGGATTTTTTTTTCATTTCGTTATTCATAATTTTCATTATTTCCTTTTTATTTAGTTTAGGAGGCATTATTACTTTTATATTTACATTACATTTTAATTAAATAACCAACACCCACAATACCGGTTTTTAGTGTCCTGTATAGGTGGTTTGCTAGGTTTGTTTAGTTTTTTATCAATAAGTTTAGGCACGAATAGAAATGGTAACATGTATATCATTCTTAGTATTACTTAGAAAGTAAACTATGGAAGTGTCGGCAAAAATTTATCAGTTTGGGATTCAATTCAGATAACCATTTCTGTTTATCACGAATAATATGGTACCCCATGCGTGAATCGTTATACTGTTCGATCAATTGACATTTATTGATATCCAACATTTCCATATATGTTTGACACTGAATCTCCTCGTAATCACGTACCGTTTTGAATAAACCACGCGTCCTATTCTTTATTTCCACGATCGTTTTATCACCGTCGACATCTGTATGTATTCGGTCTATTCGACCCACGATTTCGTAATCGGTACCTTCAAGTGAACACACAGTGTACGTGTAATACTTTTCATCGACGTCAAAATCTTGATAATTATCAGCTGTCGTGTCTTCGTGTCGTGTCCCGTGGTTCGTATACAGTTTTTTACGTAAATAATCGATTGCATTCTTCTTATCTTCACCACGTAGTTTAGAATATAAATCAACTTGGTTAGATACCGCTTTATACTTTTGCTCAACGTCAGATGAATTTATAGATTTGTACGTTTCAGTTTCCTGTAACAGATTCTTTGCGAGATCGCATTTCTGAATGGCCTCGTACGCCATTTGATCCTTCGTCTTACCTTCAAACGTTTCGGGTTTATATTTACTCCAAAGGTTATCAATGATTTCAGTGGGTTTCTTAAACCTATTCTTACCAGTAATAGCTGCAATATCAGACGCTTTGAGTACGACTCGTTTAACACCTATATCTTTAAGATTCCATTCCTTATCACGCATAACGGGGTAAACATCACCACACGCGCGCGCATCGTTCAGTGCATCGTGAGCACCGTCAAACTCTTCACCAAAAATGTGATCGTATACGGTAATCAATTTATGGTTTTTCAAGGTCGGATATATCGATCTCGCCATGTCCAAAGTATCAACAAATGTCACGTCATCGAAAGGTTCCGTATCAAAACCTCGACGGTAACATTCTGAAAAGAATACGTTTTCGTCAAAAGCAGAATTGTGTGCGACGAGTAGTTTTGTATCTTTCGTAGCTTCTTTTAATGATGCGTAGAGATACCCGAACGGTTGTCCATTCTCTCTCGCGTACTCCTGTGTAATACCGTGTACGTGCGTCGCCGCAACATCAAATGTATCTGGATACACTGTACCGTGATACGATCCGAGTTCACGTCCTTTCGAACTATACTTTACAAATGCTAACGTTAACATTCGACATTTATCAAATTTTTGAATATTTTCACGCGTCGCCTTTTCACCGTAACGCGTTGTTGGAAGACCTATGGTCTCTGTATCCCAAGCAATATAATTCATTATAAAAAACTTAGTTTGATTTCTTTAAGCATAACGTGTACACTTAGGTTTATTATAAAAGATTATTTTCTAAAATTTTCTAAAAATCTCCGGCCTATAATAAACCAAGCAAAACTAAAAAAAAATATTTCATCCTCAGTATCCATTTATACTGTATCATGGTAAAATAATGTCATCACCATCTCTACACGTGTCGAAGCTATCATACGTATCCATATATACTTGCATTGTAGCATCCTTTGGTTTCAATCGGTCTCTTAAATCACATGACGCGATCATTTCGTATACAAGACTCCCATCGACAATCTCTTCTTCGACAAGTATCTCTTTCAGGTGTTCGAGTTTAACGCGGTATGTGTTAAGTAATTCTTTTACTTCAGTATAACAATTTTCAACTATATCGTGTATTTCTATATCGATATGGTTTGCTGTAATGGGAGATATAAGATCGGGGTTAATGTTCATTTTACCTATAGTTTCACTCATACCGTACGTAGTCACCATTTCACGCGCAATGTTAAACGTTTGTTGAAAATCACTGGATGCACCCGTAGTAACGTGTTCTCGTCCATAAACAATCTCTTCGGCGGCGTGACCACCGAGTGCGACCTTAATTTGTGATAAAAGGTAATCTTTCGTATACATACCTATATCATCCGTCGATGGTTGGAAATATGTAACACCACCCGCGTCACCTCTTGGTAATATACTCACTTTACGAACTTCGTCGTATTCATGCATGAGTACACCAATAATAGCGTGTCCCGCCTCGTGGTACGCAACTCGCGCCTTACGTGCTCCAGAAACGGAACGATTTCCTTTAGCACCGACAACTATTCTTTGGTACACGTCTTCAACAATATCCGGTGTTATCATTCCAGATTTTCCATCACGAACGGCTCGTATAGCACACTCGTTCATAACATTTGCAAGATCGGCACCCGAAAACCCCGTCGTTTGTTTTGCAAGATCATGAAGACTTACGTCGACGCTTAACATTTTATCTTTGGCGTGTACTTTGAGTATCTCTTCGCGTCCGTGAACATCTGGTAAAGAAACTTGTATTTTACGATCAAATCTACCGGGTCGTAATAACGCATCGTCGAGTATATCGATACGGTTTGTTGCACCAATAACAACAATTTGAGAAGTGTTATCAAATCCATCCATCTCGGTCAGGAGTTGATTAATTGTTTGTTCGCGTTCATCGTTTGCCGCAAACCCGTTCATACTTCTTTTCTTACCGATCGCATCAATTTCATCTATAAATATAATACATGGTTCATTTTCTCGGGCTATTTCAAACACTTCTCTCACCCTTTTTGCACCTACGCCCACAAACATTTCAACAAACGATGACCCTGAACACTGAATGAATGGAACGGACGATTCACCCGCGATTGCGCGTGCTAAAAGCGTTTTACCCGTACCTGGTTTACCCGTTAATAACGCACCTTTTGGTATTTTAGCACCAGTTCCAAAATATTTTTCGGGTTGTTTGAGAAAATCAACTATCTCTTCGAGTTCATCCTTAGCACTATCTATACCCTGGACATCCTCAAAACGCGTTGTTATTTGACTCTCTACGTCAATGTCATTTTTCATCATGGAAAATGCACTTTGACCACCTCCACTAAACATTCTAAAAATTGCAAAGAAACCTATAGTAATGAACATGAATGATACAAAATCGTTAAAAGTTCCGCCGATCGGTGTTCTAACTAAATCAAAATCAACTTGACTCTCAGACATGGTTTTCCAAAAATCTTCCGAGGGTGTGTAATACGACGTACCCACGGTTCCATTCTTTTCTTCGAAGTATACGATATCACTTTGAGGATTTATTTCCGCTTTAACGATTTCGTTTTTCTTAACACCTTTAATAAAATCGCTATATATTCGGTGTTCATATTCAGGCTTCTTTTCTATTTTTATAGGTGGGGAACTAAACAATTTTGATACGGTTGATATGGTCACCATTATACTTAATTGTAAGAATATAATTACAATAACAGGATGTTTATCTATAAATTTTTGTAATTTTTTACGTTTTTTTCTTAAACGTTTACGGAACTGTTTCCAGTTCATCTTATAGTATATTTCTAAATTAAACACGTGTATATCTCGCAAAACTCTCTTTTTCACCTGTATAATATAGCTTATACGATTCAATAATACTTGGTACTTTATATTTATCGGGCATACATGCTGGTATTCTCGTTAGTCCGTGTTTAAAGTCGTGTATTGGGTAATACGCGGTTTCACTCTCACGAAGTTCGAAGTGTGAAGGTTTATTTTTATATAACCAAAGTATATGTTTAGAACACGCGTGTACTTTACCAAACCGTTTAGTATATTCGAGTGCGAGTGACATTCCAATTTCACCCGCAAAATTATAATTGTTTATGTTTGAAGATATCCACAACGTTGTTGGGTGTTTTTTGTGTGCGGCTTTATACCCTCGGCGTGCCCCATTTACCGTATAGGGTGCATTTGATTCCACGTATTCCGTTTGATCGGAGTAAAACCATGCGGTATACATCATTTGACATATTTCGAGTAGAATCTTGATTACGTGTTGATCACAATACATATAAGCAAGCTCTTCGGGGTTCATAGATAAAAAGAAAATATTCATTGTGTAAATTGTTTTTTTATTAAAAATTGTGTAACTTAAGTTTTATTCATCTCCTCCATCTGAAATGTATTCTTCTTCTACATTTTCGTCCTCGTCCTCGTCTTGTTCTATATCAAGACCATTATCTTCTTCATCTTCATTACTTTTTGGTAATATATCTTCGTCTTCTATCACTTCCGTTTCCTTTTCCTTTTCAAGTGCCCTTTCCTTCTTTTTCTTTCTATTCAAAGAACTCGCGGAAGGTGCATCAAACATCTTTTCTAGTTTTTTCCATTTTACTTCAATGAGTTTTTGTCTTTTTTTATATTTATCGTTCATTGAATCTATAAATTCTTTAGAGTACCCAATCTTTTTTAAAGTTGACGATAATATTTTAATAGGTGGTGGTTTAGACTTTGAATAATACATTTCATTCAGATGTGTCATTTCGTGTAAAAGTTTAACACGGACTTTACCATTCTTCAAAACGTTCAGTTTCACACTTATTGTATCCAAATATTCAATGTGATTTTCTTTGTATACGTTTATCTTTTCTGGTGTAGGTATTTGTTCAACGTATGGTTTTTTAAATGGAATACCCATTTCTTTACAGTTTCTTTCCAAACTTTCCAAATAATCTTTTTTATTTTGAACGTAAAAAGGTTGTCGATCGGGTTCAGGTTTATATTTAGCATTAACAATATCATAAACGAGAGAACCGGGTAAAAGTTGTTTCTGTAGTGGTTTAATTACTTGATTAACTTTTTCATGGCTAAAACAACCGGGTGTTTTTATTTTTTGAAATGTGTCGGGGGATTGAGTAGTCATTTTATCTTACTTTATACTTCTATTTTATTACAACTTAGGTCTAATTCACACTCTAAAATGTGGTGGGCTTGAAAATTCTGGAGCGACTCAAATGGGCCCCATAATTCTATAACTTTACGGTTTTTATCATACCACATGTACGATAACTCGAGGTAACGCGTTAACCAATAAAACTTTTTACCGTTCTTGCCGATAAACTTGAAAATATCATCCTCGTTATAACATGAAACGTCAAACTGACTGTAATGAGCACTTGGTGGTTTGTATGGAGCCATGGTCTTTTTGGTTTGTCTTACTCTTATTAAGCGTCTCTTGTTTAAGCCTTATATGTTTTTGTGTATAGAGTCCTTTTTTAGCTTTCTTGTCGTTCTTAGTGACACGAGTCTTAAAGGGATCTTTCATACATTACTTTTTATTTTTTTTATTAGAAGACTTAGGTGTAACATTTGGTGTTAAAAAAAGTCCTCTTTGTAACTTTGCAAGGGATTTAATAAAGTTGGGAGATAAAGTTACTTTTGGCTTTTTCTTCACTGTCTTGTTATTTGACATTTTAGGTGTTGTGGACGATCCACACGAATTTGCAGGTCTCGGGTGTTTTGGCATTTATATAGTCTGGTATTTTTTTATTAAACTGAGTGTACCAAATCATTTTTCCACATATCAATGTAATTCGTATTTTCCAATACCTCGAGTTCTTTCATCGTTTTTAATGTATCATCCTTGAGACTTTCTACAGCTTCGTGAGTGTACTGATACGTCTTAATGTTTAACAAGTAATCGTATGAATTCTCTATTTTATCGAAAATTGTACTCATTTCACTTTCCAGTTCGGATCTTTTCCTCTTAAAAACTTTCAATTTTTCATGTATAACCATTTCAACAAATTTATACGTATTTTTTAATTTTTTTACTTTCTCTTTCAATGTAGTTACTAAGTGTATTTTTCTTTTCTTATACGTTTTAGTTCGTATATCAACGAAATCCAATAAAATATCTTCCGGTGTTTCGTATTTATGTATACCTTTGGTTGGGTGAAATAAATGCATATTAGACGTATGAAACGATTTTTGTAATTTGAAATCTTTTATAACATCGTCACCGGTATAACCCGTAATAACAAAATCAATATCATCTGTTGTACTGTTATTCACGTAGCTTGTAATTTTCTTCTTTTCCATAAGTGTATCGAGGTATTCTTTATAATCTTGTGTCCATCTACATGGAGGTAATTCTGTAATTTTAATAGTATCTCCGTAACGTTTCCAAATACCTTCAGTAACCCAAATAGTATTATCGTTACTAAAAACAGTTCCTTTGAAATTATTAAACCAAGGTTTCATAGGAATGATGTTTTCACCGACTATAACACGTTTTATGTTTGTGCGTATATCATCCGGGTTAAATGGTGGTATATACGAGCTAAAACCCGTACCTATACCTTCCGTACCGTTTACCAAAACAGTTGGTAAAATAGGAACATAATATTCGGGTTCAATCTGTTTACCATCATCGTCCATATACTTTAAAACGGGGTCGTCTTTTGGATCAAATAACTTTCTTGCACTTTTTGTAAGTTTTGTAAATATATACCTCGTTTGACTCGCATCTTTACCACCCATCAGTCTTGTACCAAACTGACCACATGGTTCGAGTAAATTGATATTATTCGAACCAACAAAATCGTGTGCCAATTTTACAATCGTATCGGCCAAAGACACTTCACCGTGATGGTATGATGTTTTCTCCGATACATAGGCTGCTAATTGAGCGACCTTCATTTCAGATGTGAGATTTTTAGAAAAACATGCGTATACAACTTTTCTTTGTGATGGTTTTAAACCATCTGATACGTGTGCAATAGATCTTTTCAAGTCTGCGAGACTGAAATTAACAAGATCTTTATGAATAAAATCGGTTATACCGAGACGTTGAATGTTTCCATAAGGTACCTCGAGTTCCGATACATCTTTTTCTGTACTCTCAAGTAGCCATTTTTTACGTAAATCAGATTTTGATTTATCGAATGCGAGAATGATAGATTCATTCATTTGTGTATCCGTATCAAATTGAACAGTAAGATCTTTTATTTTTTTAAAGTATTCGCGTGCTTCTGCAGATGTAGATGTACCAAGACCTTTGTAATACTTTATTTTCCATGCATTTTTTCCGTTTCCATACCATTGCCTAAAAGTGGAATCTGTGTAAAATGATTTCGTTTCCGAACCCTTGGTGGCTTTGATAATCGGTGTAACCATACTCACGACGAACTTTAAATCAAGTAAACTCGGCCAAAAATAGTGAATCATGTTAAGTATGAGACCCTTGATATGACTGCCGTCGTTATCGGCATCTGTCATGATCATGAGTTTACCGTATCGAAGTTCCGAAAGGGATGTATATACTTTACCTTGTTGAAGACCCAAAATCTTTTTAAGATCATTAAATTCCTTATTTTCTGTAAGTTGTTTTACACTCGCATCCCTTACATTTTTACATTTACCACGTAAAGGAAAAACGCCATAATGATCACGGCCAACAATAGAAAGACCAGCAATTGCAAGTGTTTTTGCGGAATCACCTTCGGTAACAATCAGTGTACACTTACCAGATTGTGCAGTACCGGCCTTATTTGCGTCGTCAAGTTTTGGTATACCCGTTATTTTTGATTTACGAACCCCGTCCGTTTTTTTTAATTCTTTCATTTCACGAAACTTTGATAACGCCAATAACTCCGATTGAATACTCGTTTTTAGAATATTTTTAATAAATGTTTTTGGTGGTTCAAACTTACTCCCAAAATCTTGTAATTTTAAGGTACACTCGGATTTAACTTGACTACTAAAACTTGGATTAACAAGTGTAGCTTTTACAAAAACGAAAAAGGTATTTTTAACCTGTTGTGGTCTCAATTTTATCTTCTTCGCCATATCCTCAATAACACCGTTTGCGAGTATATTTGAAACGTGGTCAACGTGAGATCCTCCTTTTGTTGTACAAATACCATTTACGAACGATACTTGTTCGAACCCATCGTCAGATGGTGCAATACATACCGACCATCTATCACTTACAAATGTACACATTTCATCGGATTTGGTATACATTTTTGCATACGAATTGAATGTACATTTCGGTAGAGGTTCGTTTTGAAACTTTACTTTACAGTTTGGTGATGTGCATATATTTGCATCAAAAACTCGTTTTTCGAATATTTTGTATATAGAATCGTCCATTTTCGTCATCCCGAATCTTTTCCAATCTGGAATAAATGACACAGATACACTCGATGACGTACCAGAATACTTTTTTATATTGGGTGGGACACATTTTTTCATATTGTCACTCCATTGTTGCGTATATACACACTTATTTTCACCGTCTTTTATCTTAACTGAAAACTTAGACGAATACACATTCGTGAGTTTAGCACCGTATCCATTACGTCCACCAACGAGGCGTTTTTGTGTATCGTCGTAATTTGTACTCGTGAGTAAGTGGCCAAATGTTAGTTCAGGAGTCCACAATTCTTCTTTTTCGTGCATTTTAACGGCTATACCACCAAGTGGTCCGTTATTTTCAATACTTATTTCACCGCTCAATTTATCAATAGAAACGCTTAACGCCGTTACGCTTTTAGGATACATAGAATTACGATCGATAGCATTTACTAAAATTTCATCGAATATTTTTAAAAGTGCGGGTGAATAGACAGCCGTTTTCTTCTCAAATACACCATTTTCGTGAATCCAGTAGGGTTCGGCAACACGTGATACGGGTCCAACGTATGAATCCGGTCGTTTTAGTATATGTTCGACGTGTGTAAGTTTTTGTATACTTTCACCCATTATTGTCTATTTTATTATACATAATCTATTTACTTAAGTTAGTTTTGTCTTCAATAATATAAGTACGGAAAGTTCGTAATTAGATTATTGGTGTGATTATTTTTTATTTTGATTTGAATTATTTTTTAATATTATTAAGTCCTTTCAATGCAATTTTACCATCTTGTATTTCTGTATCTAGTTCTTCAATTCTTGTATTTATATTATTAAGAATAAATTTATATTTTTTACGCTTTTCTATACCAATTTGACGTTTTTTTTCTAACCCCGATATTTTATTTTTAATTTTAGCGTACATTTGATCATTCGTCATATTATTTCCAGTTGCATTTTTAAAATTTAATTTTCTTTTCGTGGAATTGGACATATACTATATATAAATAATATAAGTACGGCAAGTTCGTAATTAGATTATTGATTGTTTAATATTTTAATTTTTTCCTGATATTTTACTTACCAGCACACATGGAACAGTATTTTTCCTTTTCCGGAACGATTCTGGGTCTCGTATACATGTAAATGACAACGGCAATGATTGAAGCGAATATTATTCTTTGTGAATTCATTTTATTATTAATCAATATTATAATTCATCTACGAGACTAACTTCCGACCCAGAATCGTAATTGTCTTCATCACTCGGTAAAACATATTCTGTATCCGATAGATCTATCATTTCGTATAAACCGGTTTTTGTCATTTCGTATAAGCCAGTTTGTTCCAGGTTTTTTGTATCATAAAATCCAGAAACGCTATCCTTGGGTATACACTCTAACTCCTGATCAAAATCCCATAAACCATCGCCCACGTGTTCAAGTATAGCAACTTGAAATTCAGTGTCCATATCTTTTATAATTTTTCCTATATATATCATACCATCTTCAAATTCAATGTCAATAATCTGGTTTTCCATTTTATAAACACAAGTTTTAATTCTTAAAGTATATTAAATGAATAACATACTAAAAGATCGGGTTATAAGAGAAAAAGATGCAGTTATGTTTGATATAGATGATACTCTTATTTTTACAAATGGTGTGGCTAATACACCAATGATTAAGTTATTATATTACGCAATGGATTTAGGATATAAAATTGTTATTATAACAGCTAGACCTAATAATCTAATTACATCGGCATTTACAAAATGGCAATTAAAAAGATATCGTATACCCTATCATATTCTTATAATAACACCTGCACATAACAAGGGTAATGTAAAAGCTAAATCTGGTTTAAACTATATATTATCAGTTGGTGATCAACCAACAGATCTTACACACTCCCAGTACGCCATAAAAATAGAAAGTTAGGTCTTCCATCTTCTATCACACGTGTGACACGTCACAAATACAGTCATGGGTTCATCAGCACTTCTAGTTTGCATTTGGTAAAAAGTAGTTTTATACCCTCTACATTTACCACATTTAAATAGACCCTTGTAATCTTTATCATGCATATAATTAGCCGCGTGTTGTTTTTTCATTTCTGTTACCGCTATTTGTTCTGACATTTTCGCGTGAGGTCCTTCAGGCCACAGAGCCTGTGGTGATAAATTAATAACAGTAGATGTTTTAAGTTCACCTTCCAAAATTTTATATTTTAACATAGGTGATTTTTTTAGATTATACATAATACTTAAAAATTTTTGTTTATACCGTTGAACGTGATTACTATTATTAGACGCAGGTGTATCTCCACATTCTTTCGTTCTTATATACGCCCAATTTGATGTATGTTTTTCTAAGTTTTGAACTATAGCGTGTTCGATCGGTACCCCAAGTATTTCTGAGTATTTTTCTTTTGCATATTCCCTAGATAACATCTTTTACTTTATAGTCTATTATTTTCTACTTAGGTGTTCCATTTCAGGTTTCTTACAATCAGAAAATGATTCTGGGGAGCACATGTTAAATGGATCGGAAGTAGTGATTGGTTTATTACGGGTTTGTACCCAAGGTGTATCAAGAACTATATTTTGATACAGTTCAGTTTCTTTTAATATAATATAAACGATTATGAAAGCTATAAATATTTTGATAGAGTTGTTCATTTATTAAAAGCAATTTTTTTATTCCAGTAAAATAGGATGACACGTGCTGTTTTAATAAATGAAAAACGTAACGATATATATGAAATAGATATTGATATATCTCCGTCTAAAAACGAAATTTTCAAATTATTGAAAGGGAAAGCGAGCTTTTTAGGACAATGGCCTGAAGAACAGGTTGTTATCGTAAAAACTGAATCAGACGAATCTTTTACCGAATTAAATTTAAATTCAAATAGATTACCTAGACCGTTTACAAATATGGAAGTTTTAGGAAGAATACTGTTAATTCGAATGGATGATAACGCAGACCCTCAAAATTTTACATTAAAAGAATATCATAAAATGGCTAAGTATACTCACCCAAGAACGCGCTCTTCATCAATGTTAATTAGTAGACCGTTAAGTAGGAATATAAGCTATTCCTCGGAGGACGGCTTGTGAGTATTTCATACACAATTGGAAATGTGACTGTGCCCAATCAATCGGATTGTCCATTTTAATACCAAATGGGTTTTCATTTACAGTTTTCATTAAATCCTTAGATTTACTAAGATCTCCCATTTCAACCATAGTTTTATCTATATTTTGTAACCATAACACGTGTTTTTCACTTTTAGGATCGAATTCTTTTACAAATGACATTTATATTATATATTCACACATTCTTTAACCTTGTATCTAATCTTGATTTATAATATCTCTCGTTTATTTCACCATCTATTTTCTGACCAGATAATGATATTTGTAATAAATCTTCTTTGTATCCGAAAGTATGACAATAAAAATAACAAACACCCGTTCCGGTTGACATTTCGTCGAGTTGACTCTTTACCATTTCTTCAGTGAAAATGTATTCTGATATGTTTTCGGGTGTTCTTTTCTTAAAATTCATATTAGGGTTTATTCGCGAAACAGGTTGTTCCAAATTCATGTCTGGCCATACACCGTAGCTTGAACGGTATTTGCATATGTAGTCTATACATTCATTAGCAGTCTTCTTTTTACTAAAACAAATTATACGTGGTTTACCGTCTGGGTCAGTAATTGTTGTATATCCACCTCTGATAACACCTATAAAATAAAACTTCATACCCCAATTTGGAAGAACGTGTGCACTCCCAATCATTATATAATACACATACAAAACCTTTATACTTCATCAAAAGATTTGCTTGTCTCCGGTGTAATTTCTAGAGACTTCATTAACATTTTTCGTGATATATCCATGTTTTTCTTGTGCATTTTTAACCCCAACTTTTCACCATTCGTTTCACTCGTCTGTGATAACCATCGTTTTAATAACCCTTCTCTATTTTCCATAACACGAGATGCAATGTTTGATTTACCGTTTTCATATAACGCCTCTATAAAATCGTCACCAGAACTTGGATTATGTTCATTTGAAAAATCACATAACCAATTGAATTCACTTTTCATGGGTGACCTATCCATTTCATATACCTGTGATAATGTATATTGTGTAGATCTGAACGTAAAATATTTTACAAGTACGGTGTCGACGTCATCAAATGTTTGTTCAGAATAATCATTACCTGATACACACCGAGTTAATATATTACGATTTTTAGACTTTTTTACAGGTTTAATTAAAAATACAGGTTTTACAGGGTGTGTTATCATCTTATTATCTAAATAGAAAAAAAACCTTAACTTATTTTATACAGATGAACTTTCCCAAAACACCGGGACAATGCGAATATTTAAGGGTTATACAATCTCCAAAACCTATTGTAATCGCAACTGGTCCGGCAGGTTCGGGTAAAACTATGTTTGGGTGCCAGGTCGCGGCAGAAAAATTAGCAAACAAAGAGTGTAAACGTCTCATACTTACACGTCCTATAGTTGCAGCGGATGAAGATATGGGATACTTACCTGGCGAAATGGAACGAAAGATGGAACCATGGATAAGACCTATGATGGATGTTTTCGAAAACTATCTTACACGTAACCAACTTGAGAAACATGTATGTATAGAACCGTTAGGGTTTATGCGTGGTAGAACATTCAACGATTCTTTTATCATCGCGGATGAAATGCAAAATAGTACACCTAACCAAATGAAGATGCTTTTAACGAGATTGGGTGATAATTCAAAAATGATCGTTATGGGTGACCTGAAACAAAGTGATTTGGGTCCGAGAAACGGTCTCGCCGACCTTGTTAAACGAATAAAGGGATTGGATTTAGAATATATCGAACATGTCATCATGGACGATGAAGACATCTTGCGACACCCAGCGGTTGCTGAGATTTTGAAATTGTATTAAGATTTAAGAACACTGTTTTTTAAATTTTTAATCCGTTTCTGAACTTCGTTTATTTTTTTTCCATATTCAATAAATTCATCTTTATAAAGTACTGCCCAATCATTCATCTGTTTCAGTACCTTTTTGTTATGAGAATACCATACTATTACCTCTTTACTTATTTTATCACATGCTGTGTATTCATCCATAATAGATTTCGAACATTCTCGACCCAACTGACAATACTTTAAAATATCTTCAAGTTCAGCCATATTATCAGTATTAGACGTACTAAGACCATCAATGTGTTCTATTTCAGTCCCGAGCATTACATTATCGTGATATTATT
>Ga0209335_10002573_pt1 | contig 18980 bp, 16 predicted proteins | sample COG_09_FD_184753 | JGI IMG/M metagenome (GOLD analysis project Ga0209335, IMG submission 184753) | Pelagic Microbial community sample from North Sea - COGITO 998_met_09 (SPAdes) (version 2) | ecosystem: Environmental > Aquatic > Marine > Neritic zone/Coastal water | place: Helgoland, sampling...
TAACATCTTCTACCACTTTTTCTCCATCTTCAACAACTTTTTCTCCATCTTCAACAACTTTTTCTCCATCTTCAACAACTTTTTCTCCATCTTCAACAACTTTCTTAACATCTTCAACTACATCTTCAACTTTGTCTAAGATATCTTGTACTTTAGAAGGTGTTTTTTCAGGTGTAGGATCTTCGGGAGTAGAGTCTTCTAACTCACATTGTTTTTTCTTTTCAGCTTCTTCCTTCTTTTTACGAATAACTTCTTCTTTAGCTGCTTTAATCTTGTCACGTTTTTCTTCTTCGTAGAAAATATCACGATTAATATTGTTTTCTTTATATTTTTCCATCATTTCATTGAGTTGATTATTAATGTAATGTTCTTCCTGAACCTTATCAGCACATGGATCCCATGGTAGCCAATATCCAACTTGTCCAACGAAAACATGGAAATCAGAATCAAGTGACTGTAAAGATTTAGCACGTTTTTCAGCTTCATCGCGTGTGCTATATGTTCCACGAACCTTTAATCCACGAATATTTGTCTGAAATTTATTTCTTTCATCAAAATCTTTCTGAAGTTCATCCTGATATTTGTATGTATAATCTGAGTATTTTTTCATTACTTCATCAATGTTTAAATCTTGATCTTTACAATATGATTGTAAAAACTTAGATACTTTAAAAGCTTCTTTTGATTCCATTATATTTTCAGGAGATACAAAAGATAAACAAACATAGTTTTGGCCTGGAATAGAGTCATCTACTTCCAGATAGTCTACTTTTTTTTCTTCTTCGGTCATTTTTATATATCACAAATAATATATTTTTAAATATTAAACATATTTATAATGACATATCAAATATTTGTGAAGGATGGTCATATTGGTAAAACGATGACTTTCGATGTTAGAGAAGAAAATACTCTTCTTGATTTAAAAAAAATGATAAATAGTAAAAATAGTTCTCCTATAGAAAGACAAAGGTTAATATTTGAAGGTAAACAAATTACTAAATATGATCATAAGACTATGTCGGAGTTAGATATAAAAAAAGAAACCTCATTATTACTCCTTTACAAAAAAGGTGCATTTGAAATACCTACCCATCCCAAAAATTTCTTTGGAGAAAGTTTAAATGACTTTATACTAGGTCGGTTAGACTATGATAGTCATAACAGTAAATCTGTAGTTGTAATCGGTGGTTGTGCTCTTCCAAATCGCGGTGGCAGAGAAGTATTAGTCGATGAAAAATCTGTATTCGCGAATCAACATGATCTTTTTAAACAACAGTTACCGCTTCAATTAATATTAGACAACTATAATAACAATAAAGATACACATATATTTATTATTGACCCTGAATTTAAAACAAGTGAAAAATCCCCAATATTACCCGAAATAGATGTTGTTTTACATGATATTAGTAGGATAATTAATCCTCTACATGTTAAAGTATATGTCGCTAATGCACTTAATATTTTTAGGAAAGTAATGTTAAACAGACAAGTTGAAAGAAAAAATGTTTTAGTGAATGTTTATGTTATACCATATGGTTACCCTGAAAATGATAAAACTCTTTTAGCAGAAAGTTTAGAAAGAACAGGTTACGATTACTCTATTTATCTTAAGAATATTCCTCATCAAGGACTAACACAAGATAGTTTTATATCTAATTCCCCTTATGCAGATAGACTCATTCAATGGCATGATTCAGATATTCTATCAATAATGCAAGGTGGTAGATCTAAAAAGACAAAAAGAAAGGAAGGAAAGTTACCCAAACACTATACATCGGGACTTTCTAGAAAAGATAAAAAGAAACAACAAAGATATCTTAGAAGATCAAGTAGATCCTATAAGAAGGGGGAATATACACCGCGTCCAAAACTTAAAAGCTTTAAAAATAAAAAGAGCAACTGGACTCAGAAGTTTGAGAAGAAATATGGTGAAGATGTTAAAACTTACAAACAAATATCAAAAACCACGGGTATTCCAGTGCCTGCTTTAAAAGCGGTCGTTAAAAAAGGTATGGGAGCATACTATAGTTCGGGTTCCAGACCAAATCAAACGGCTGAATCATGGGGAAAAGCAAGGATGTATTCTTATATTATGGGTGGACCAACAAGAAAAGTAGATAATCACATTACAGAAAAATACAATGTTAAATTTAAAGTTTAATTACATTATAATAATATAAATATGTCTTATAAAATAAGTCCAAAAGCAAATAAATGCACTTTTACAAGAGAAGAATGGTATATACATTTATTCAATAAAATTGTCCGTTTAGATGTTACTGTTATGTGGAGATGGGGTGAGTTTTCCGTCTATATTACTGAAGGACAAAAAAAAGAAATAGAAAGTTCTGAAGAAAAAGTTATCTTATCCGATTATGATTTTGAATTAATAAATCTGTTTGATGGTTGTGAAAGATTTGTTGAAATAAGGAATGAAAGTGATTATACAAAAGATGAACTCAAAGAAATTTACAAAAAAATATATCTTACAGATGAAAAAATTTATGATGAAGATATATTAGAAGATAATGGGTGGTTTTTAGAAGACACTGTAACATATATTGTGAATGGTGTAACAATTGAATAATTTATGACCCCCACTCCTCCTGCATTACATTCATCAGTTTCAAGTATGCTCCGTCGCTAATGTCATCGCTAACCTCGTCAACAATTCCCTGTATCTTTTTCAGCGCTTCCTTTTTCTTAGTCAACTTCCCCTCTTGTTCTTGTTCACCAAAGTTTTCTTGAGTGACAAAGATATTCTCCGATATTAGTGGACCCCAGTATTCTTCACCCCTCGCAAGCAGTTCAACTATAAACATTTCTCCAGAATGCCAGGGATTTTCAGTAGGGTGATATATCCGGGTCCCATCTAGCATCCTTTGCCATATGAGCATGTAACGTTGTTCGTCCTGACTTATGTCATGGAGATTCAGGTCAAAGTATGAGTCCACTTGATGATAGTTCCAATCAAGTGAATTGATGTAATTCCAGTATTCTTTAGCGTCGGAAAGATAAAACTGAAGGATCCTCTTCATATCATACCAGCTAATTCTCTGTTGTTGACCTGTTCGGCGAAGGTGTTCGGCTACAGTACACATTTGCTCAGAAAATGTCCCCATAATGGGGATAGTCCCAGTTGGACTCAGGTATGATGGTGCGCGGGCATCTGGATGCCATGCGGGATGTTCGTGAGGAATCCTTGAGATGATCTCCTGGAGAATGATTATTGGACTGGGGTTTACCGAGATCAAAGCCTCGGTGGGTGAGTTAGTGTATTCTCTGATCCAGGTCCAGATCGCCGTGTGCATCTGTTCATGATAAGGGACAGCCATGTAGAAGTCGCAATAGTAAGTGAGTTTACATTCATTCCTCTAACCTCTTTCAAATTTAAAAAAATATTAATCTATCCTAATCTAAATTTCTTTATCTAAATTTAAGACTCATCTCCACGGGGCAAAGTAATCCAATAGTACTGTTCCCAGTAGATGACGATACCTTTTTTTCCCCCTACCTTTAAACCCCTTGTACTGTTCGGGCTTACCATTGGTTTGTAATACGTTCCCTTTTTCGTCAGATACATAGCATAGCGTTTCTCCTTCTTTCCAAGATATAAAACCGGATTCCCCTCTTTTACCTTCCAGAAAATACTTACCTCTCCCTGTAGGGTGCGAAAAGTTTGGTAGCCATTTTGCTTGCTTCATTATTTCAACTGCTTTCTCTTTAACTTCATCGGGATAGGATTCTTCAGTTCCCTCAAAATATTCTTCTGGTGACATCCATCCTGGACAACATATATAACCCTCATCCTCACTAGACCAGTATTCTTCTTCATTTTTTTCTTTTGAAAACCACACTTCTTCCCTATAATAGCCGTGTTGTCCTTGTGCTACTGTCATCGTCCAGAGGACAAGACCTTCCTTTTGAGCATGTAGAATTTCTTCCTCAGAGTATCTTTCACCCCAACCACGACCTCTGTATTCTCCTCCCCATTTCACTATACCATCTGGCAATTCTCTTGAAAGGATGTTTCCACATTCTTCTAGGTCGGGGGTCTCAGATGTTTCTTGAGAAATTGATGATGATGTTCTTAATCTGTAACTTCTTTCTTCGTCAATGATGAATTTCTCTCGTCTTTCCATTTTCTCGCACTCCTCCACGAAAAGGAGGATCTCAGGAGAGCACGACATACCGTGAGACTGTGAGAGAGTGCGAGGCTGTGAGCGAGTGAGCCTGTGAGCCTGTGAGGCTGTGAGCGAGTGTGAGTAGTCTGTGAGCCTGTGTTCAATGTTGTTTGTTTGGTATGACTCACAGGTGAGTTTCAAATTTTCTGGGAGGAAGAAACTTCTGTAAATTGAGAAGCTCCCAGAAAATTTGAAAGTTTGTCTTGAAATCTCTCAAGACAAACTTACAATCGCAAACAGACTCGCACAGACCCGCACAGACTCGCACAGACTACACGATGTCCTCCTGGGATGTCAAGGTGAACGATGGATGGAGCCACACTCAGCCCTGCTCATGCTCCAAGTGTCAACACTCCTACTCTGTTGATAGGCTCTGCGATAAGAAAATGCCCAAAGAGTATATTGATGGATTGATTTACCGCTCCAACCCAGTTAGGCCTCGGGCATGGGCGCCTCAAGGACCAGATCCAAAAGATGCCCCGTTCCTTCCATACGGGAACTGGGCTGGAATAGTGGATGGCTACATCTTCAAGACTGGAGAAAAAGGAATGGGATACTACAAGTCATGCTGAATGTCGCAGGAAAAGAGGTGAAGGTATACAATATTGTTCTATAATTATCAGAACACAAAAAAAGAAGAAAACGAAAGACAAAAAATTTATAGAGAGGTAGAATAGTTTTTTATTTACCAAATGAAGAAGAGGATTGTTAAGAGAATTATTGTAAACAAGAAGTAGCTGTCTTCAATTCTAATTTCTGCCTGTAATTCTTTTATCATGTAATCTTTTACAAGTTTATATCCTTGTGAAGAATAATACTGACGAACTCCTACACCCGATATAACCGCGACTTTATGTAGTCCACGTGCAAGAACAATATCTTCTGCAACACCCATCATCTTTTTTCCGAAACCCATATGTTGAACTCTTCCATCTTTTTTCTCGTGTCCAACAATCTGACCATACACATGTAGTTCTCTTATGAAAGCACAACCATTTAATTCTTTGTAAATCAATTCAGAATCATCATCATTTATCCTCAATCTTAGAAAACCATAAAGTATTCTTTTATCAGGACTTTCATAACTTATAAAGTATTCTGTTGATTTGATACCATTGTACTCTCTGAAAACAAGTTCTGCCTTTTCAATACCTTTAGTGTTTCTTCTTACTTCACGACACCTTATATCATCAGAAATGATGTCTTTACGGTCCAATAGCTTTTGATGAAGATTTACATTTTTGTTTCCTCCGATAATATTCATAGTTGGGATATCTCTTACGATACGATTAATTCTTATCCATGGGAAAACATTCTCCTTTATGAAAGTAATTACTTCTAAAAGTTCACTTTCATTCTCACCATACGGTTTATATGTTCCATTCTCATACCATTCTTTAATCTTTGTATAATCAACAACTTCGCATGGATATATTTTTAGTTGATCTGCTTGTAATTCTGGCCTTTTAAGTTCATATTTAAAATAATTGTTCGAAACTTCTGTAATACTATTTACACCAAAAATTTCTGAAAACATTTGAATATCTTTTTCTTTTGAGCTTCCTGGTAAATCGGGCATAAGGTGCCAATCAATCTTACCACCATTTCGCTTCCAAAGATTATTACCCTTGATAGTATCTTTGAGATAACAACCTCGGTTTGTTTCTTGTAAAATATCATCATCAATATGTTGGACTCCAATCTGTAATCTCGTAACATTGAAACGTCTTAAACGCCTTATCTGTCTTAGATTAATATAGTCAGGTCGCGTTTCTAGTGTAAGTCCTATAATTCTTTTTTCTGAAGTTTCAGCCCGTTTTATTTCCTCCTCAAGTGAGTTTTTTTCACCAAATCTCTTATTTAATGTATTTACTGAATAGTATATATCTCTTATAAATGATTCTTGATATTTGATTGGATAACAATCCCATGTTCCACCAAGAACAAGGACTTCTATCTTATCTACATTATGTCCACAATTAGTCAGGGCATCTTTTCTATCATAAATTTGTAATGTCGCATCAAACTCGTCCCTATTAGCACGAAGGACAGCTGGTTCATTATGAATATAACTTCTGGGTTGTTCCTCTTTTACGGCAAGTATCATTTCTCCAATAGTAAAATCTGGTAAATTAGATTTTAATTCTATGCGAAATCCATTTTCTTCAAAAAGATCACAGTGGTTCACTTTGTATCTTTGTTTATTATGGACAATGTATGTTAGTGCCCTTATAAGATGGATATCATCTTTTGTAGTTATGTACATTTTACCATTGAGTATTTTTTCTACTTTCAAAGTTAACCTTACTTCAGGTTCATTTGGACAATAAGCACAATCATGTGGACAACTAAAGTCTTGTTCAACAATATTACCGTTATCATCTTCATATGTTGGTCTCGCGGATGTTAATATAGTAATAACACTTACACCCGAATCACTCCTAACTTTTTTTTTCAATGAATATTTCAAAAAGCTCGTATTTTCTTCTATTTCTCCATCTTTTAAAAGCTTTCTATAAACTTTATTTAGAGTTGGTTTATTTGGACATAATTTATATTTTTTCTTTAATGTATCATAATGTTTTACATAGTCTTTTTCTGATGTAAAATCAAACTGGAATAAATCCTTCGCAAAAAGGATTAAACTTTTGTTTTGAACAATTGTTTCTATATCGTTCATTTTAAATTTTAATATCTTAAAATAAAATATATCAAATTTATATATTATGGGTGGTAATGAATCAACTATGAAAAATACAAGTACTACTAATGTTACAAACAATTTTATGCAAAAAATAAGCACTGATATTGAAAACAGTAATTCAGCAGAATTAGATATGAATCAAACACTAACTTTTAGAGCTCCATTTGCTACTATGAAAGAATGTTCTCTGAGAATAGAACAAAATCAAAAAGGTACACTACGAGCTACAATGGACGCGATGGCTGATTTAAGTGAAGAACAAAAAGCAGAACTTTCAGCTGATATAGCAAATGCTCAGAGTCAAGCACTGGAACAAGCAAATAGTGGGTTGAATTTAGGATCCGAAAACGAATCAAATGTTGAAAATGAAATTACAACAAACGTTGAAAATAATTTGGAAATGTCTGTTGAAAAAACTCTTAGTAATATGAATTTCGCAAAAGGTAGTACACAACAAGAAGCGACGATTGATCTTTGGGGTATGCAATGCGAAGGTTCTAACATTGTAATCAATCAGAATCAAGCCCTTGAAGTAGTCGCTGAAAATTTAGCAGAAACTATCAATGATGTCGTTCAAAGTGGCGAAGCAGTCACTAAAGTTGTTAATGAACAAACACAAAGTGTAAAACAAACAAATGAAGGTGTAGGTGCTTCTGGAAGTGGAGGAAGTAGTAGTTCATGTTTATCAGTAATATTATCAGCTGTTTTAGCAGGTGCGGCACCAATGATACAAGAACAGATGAATAAGAAAAAAGGAGGATTCGGTGGTGGCGCTGGTATGACAGAACCACTCGTTGGTCCTAAAAAAGGTGTTAATAAAGGGATGATAGCAGGTATATTAATCGCAGGAACTGCTATATTATTACTTATAGGGGCAATTCTTCAACTTAATACACCTGAGTTTCCTTGTCCGAGTGAAGAAGAATGTAACACTGCTTGGGATGAGATCAAAGCCGCCGCTCCAAGGGTTCCTGCTGACCTTTTAAGAAAATATCATAATTGCCGTATAAGACATCGCGCTAAAGGTATAAAACCAGAACTTTTTAGACCTCGTTGTGAAACATATTGTGCTTACCTTGAAAGAGAAGCATCAACACAAGGTATAAAACCGAATCCTTTAAGGAGTCTTTATTGTCTAAATTTATTAGGTGAAAAAGGTAAAGAAGAACTAGAAACAGCTAAAGCAGATTCTGAAGATGCGGATGCTGAAGATGAGGATGCTGAAGATGCTGATGCTGAAGATGCTGATGCTGATGCTGAAGAACCTTTTAGAAATGTTCCAGAAGGTTATGGTAATTATTATTAATTTATTTTTTTATATTACAATTATAATATAGAATGCCTTTACTTATAGCAGCGGCGGTTGGTGTGGGTATGCTTTTAGCGGGTAGTGAAAATGAATCAACTATGAAAAATAAGGTCACTACTAATGTTACAAATAATTTTATGCAGAAGATGAGTACTGATATTGAAAACAGTAACTCGGCTGAACTTGATATGTCACAGACATTAACTTTTAGAGCTCCATTTGCTACAATGAAAAATTGTTCTTTAACAATCGAACAAAACCAAAAAGGGACACTGCGTGCTACAATGGACGCAATGGCCGAATTAAGTGAAGAACAAAAAGCAGAACTTTCAGCTGATATAGCAAATGCTCAGAGTCAAGCACTTGAGCAAGCAAATAGTGGGATCCCTACAGGATCAGATAATAAATCAGATGTAAACAATGAAATTACGACGAATGTTACAAACAATCTAGAAACAGCGATTGAAAAAACTTTTAAGAATATGAACTTTGCGAAAGGTAGTGCTCAACAAGACGCTACTATTGATTTATGGGGTATGCAATGTGAAGGTTCAAATATACTTATCAATCAAAATCAAGCTCTTGAAGTGGTTGCTGAAAATTTATCAGAAACTATCTCTGATAGTGTCCAAACTGGAGCAGCAGTTACTAAAGTTGTTAATGAACAAACCCAAAGTGTTAAACAGACAAATGAAGGTGTCAGTGCTTCAGGGAGTAGTGGTGGTTCATCAAGTATTTCATCTAGTGTATCGGTTATAGTTGGACTTGCAGCCGCAGCCGAAGCAATGCAAAAGAAAAAAGGGCCATTCGGTGGTGGCGCTGATATGAGTCAACCACTAATCAATAAACCGAGTGGAACCAACTGGGGCCTTATTATAGGTTTAACGGTTTTATGTGTATCAATGGTTTTACTTTTTGGTATACTTGTTTATATGAAAGCTCCAGAATTTCCTTGTCCCGATGAAGAAATTTGTAGCGAGGCATGGGAAGAAATACAAGCTTCTAAACCTCGTGTTCCTGCGGAACTTTTAAGAAAATACCACAATTGTCGCATCAAACATCGTGTTAATGATGAAAAACCCGAATTATTCAGACCAAGATGTGAATCATATTGCGCTTACGTAGAAAGAGAGGCAAATACCCCAGGTATAAAACCAAATCCATTTAAATCATTATTCTGTTTTAGAGGTATAAAGGGTAAAAGTGAGGAAAACCCCGAAGAAAAAACTCAGGTTGAAGAAGTTGATGGTGGAGAAACAGAAGATAGAGAAACAGAAGATAGAGAAACTGTTACTGGAGAGGAACCTTTTACAAATATTCCTGAAGGTTATAGTCTTTACTATTAATTTTTTTATTATATATATATATATTTTATGAATTATAAAACATGTTCTACTATATGGCAAAGACAAAGTTTAGATACTGGAACTGGAAGAATTCATGTTCCCTCAAACTACGGTAAAGGTGGGACAGATAATGATAGCTGTGAAGATGTTTATGCTCCTCATGACTGTCCTACAGGATATAAATTGCTTGGAGCAAATTCTCCATATCACGATCACGGACGTGTTAGAACAGCTGGAACGGGTGTTTCTGATGACACTTTAAAAACAAAAATGTGTTGGAGAGGTGGAAATGTTAATGGTAGAGGGTCACAAGCACCATGGGGTATGGGTCACGGTATTCATGGTAGCTATTATTCTAAATCAAACGAAGGTAGTGGAAGTAACAATTATGGCAAGGTATGTTTTAAAGACAATGATGGATGGAAACACACCAATCCAGTTAACGGAAATAAAACAGGTAATAAAGAAGAAGATAACAAAAATGCTTGTTGTGGATTTAAAGATAGTGTAAGGGACGATGTAAAAATGCAGTATTGTAATCCTTCGTATTGTTTTAATGAAACAATGGAATACGACAATATAAGTAAAGCTTGTTCTGATCATCTTGCTAAAAAATGTGAAACATGGAGTTTCGTAGAAGATAATATAGGTTTTGAAGATGACAGGTGTTCTCCAGCTGTTTCTCAAATAGCAAATAAACTTAGAAAAAAGGTAAACGAACTAAGTGATTCACAAGCAGAGCAAAAGACAGATATACCTTCTTCTTTAAGTGATAGGGATTATTCTAGAATAGGAAAACAACTTTGTTCTAAAAATGCTTTTTTGAATAAAGGTTCGAGTAATGAAGAAAGATCTAAAAAATCAGATAAATGTATCTCGTGGTGTAAGGATAACCCTAATGATTGTAAGGATGTTATTAGAGATGTTTGTAAAGATGTATATGATCGCGCAAATAATTTCCCCGATAATTTTCCAGACGATTTAAAAAAATATGAAGATATCTGCGCATGTAACTGGCCTCAAGAATTTTATGATAATATTATACAATACTATAAAGATACATATAAAGTATCTGAATCAAATTTAAGTAATGATCGTAAATGCTTATTTAGACCTTGTAGGAGTTCTAATATACCATACATAGGGGATAGTTTAGAAGATTGTGAAAATACAACATTTGTTTCATGTGTACAAAATCTAGCGATTGATTTTAGAGGATCAAATATAGAAGGGACTGTTAATGTTGATGGTAATCAGGACCAAAAGTGTGGATCTTTAGCTGATTCGGGTGCTTCAAATAATTCAGGAGGTGTCCCCGCCGCTGAACAGGGGGATGACAGTGGCGGAGATATAACAAATGAATCTGAAGAAATAAAAAATGAAGCTGATAATACTGGTATCTTTGTATTTATGTTTGTATTCTTATTTCTAATAATTTTTGGAACAATAGGTTATAAATTATCTAATAGATAAGATATTCGTATATAAATTAAAATATATTTATATTATATAATTATATAATGACTGGTGGTTTAATGCAACTAGTTGCTTACGGGGCCCAAGATACTTATTTAACGGGTAACCCTCAGATTACATTTTTTAAAATAGTCTATAGAAGGCACACAAACTTCTCTATGGAAACCATACGTCAAACTATTAATGGAGATACAAATACAGATACTAATAAAGAAAATAAGGCGAGTGTTATAATTTCAAGAAATGGGGATTTACTTGGAAGAATATACGTAACATCTGCTACAATGGGGATAACAGATGGTTCAGATATAGTAAAAGAAGTTTCTATTGAAATTGGAGGTCAAGAAATTGATAGACAAACGAAAGAATGGTCGCAAATATGGAATGAACTAACTATACCAGAAGATAAAAGTTTGGGATATAAAAATATGATTGGTTGTTTAAACAATAATCTTAATTCAACTGGTAATCTTGGTGTAGGATATGTACAAATACCACTTTTATTCTGGTTTTGTCGTAACCCTGGATTAGCGTTACCTTTAATCTCACTCCAGTATCATGAGGTTCAATTAAATTTTATCTATGGAACTGCTGTTGGCGTAAATGCCGATATTAGTGTTGAATGTGATTATTTTTACCTTGATACAGACGAAAGAAGGAGATTCGCACAAGCTTCACATGAATACCTTATTGAACAAATTCAATCACAAAAATTAAATAGTGTTAATGATCATAAATTGACTTTTAATCACCCAGTTAAAGAAATAATTTGGACTTCTTCTACAGATTATATAGATGCTTCTTTAAGTTTAAATGGTCATGAAAGATTTGAAAAACAAAGAAAAGAATATTTTCAATTGAGACAACCGTATGATTATCATTCAGCGATTCCCGGATATAATATCCCTATAAGAGAAAAAACAGAACTTTTAACAACTCCAATAGATACTGCTATAAGGAAACATAATTTATCATCAGATGTCACTGAAACAAACAGTTCATTTGTAACGTTGACAGAAACAAATATGACATTTGGAACGATAAATGATTTTGAAAATGCTAATAATTCTAATGGTAACGACACTACTTCTCCATTTAAAAGATTTAAAGTTGGAGATATGATTAGTATAGTTATTTCTTCTTATCCAGATTTATCAAGAGTAGAAGGAGATATAACTTCATCAAAGAGTTCCTTCCATCGGGTTACAGGAATAAATACAGCTAGCAAAGTTATCACATTTGAACCAAGAATAACCGAAACGGTCGGACAAAATGCTTTGATAAATAATACTCCAAATACAGAAGATGTTGGAGACCGTCTCTATATTTACATTCTAGGAAGAATCCAGAGGAGCGAATCAAGATGTTCGAAACTAGCAAAGAACATTAATGTTTATTCTTTTTCTTTAAGACCAGAAGATCATCAGCCAAGTGGAACGTGTAATTTTTCAAGAATAGATACAGCTCGTTTAATTACAGGAGCTCCCCTGAATACAGGGGACTGTGTCTATGCCATAAATTACAACATCTTACGAATAATGTCTGGAATGGGGGGCCTCGCCTATTCAAATTAAATTTGAAAATTTTTAAACTCTTTCTAAAAACAAACGATGAATCCATTCGTGAATTTCATTATGTGTATCTTTTACATTTTCCTATTATTCATGTTCTTTTATGATGAAGACCCTGAAAAAAAACAAGTTTTACGGTATCTTACATATATGTTATTTCTTTGAAGCATTTTTGTAAAAAATATATATACTAATAGTATAGACTATCATGAATATTGGATTTATAGTAGGTAAAGATGATGAAGTATATGATGATGATTTTTTGTATAGTGTTACACCTAAAAAATACCTCCAATATGAAAATTTACATACGGATGTAGCAATCTGTATGGTAATTAAACAATCTTATCCAGATGTAAATGTAGATATCATATTACCGAAAGATGTTTCATTAGAAAGATTAAAAAAGAACAAAGTAAATTTTATTTTAGGTTATGATTGCATTAATCAAATCCTTGGAGAACCATATGTTAGAAAGTTTTCTGGAAAAAAAGGCTACAAAAAATTATATTCTATCTATGCGAATAAATCATCTAAAATCTTTCCCCCAATGGATTTTTTAAATTTTATATGGAACAAAGATGTTTATCTAGATGTATTAAATAAAAAGAAAGTTCCTATAACTCCTACAATTACAATAAAAAATATTAACAATAAAAATATCTTATCAACTATACAGAGAAGGGGATGGAAAGAATTTATTATAAAACCGGTTGGTGGAACCGTAGCTGTAGGTGTAGGGAGATTTAAGTTATCAGAATGTCTAAAAGATCCACTCATTTTAAAAGGTTATTTTGACGATACTAAAGAATCATATGATACATTTCTCGTCCAAGAGCTTATTAAAGGATTTAATAAATATGGTGAAATAAAAATGTATTGGATAAATGGCGAATATTCTTACTGCGTAAATACTCCTGGAGCGTCTTCTCCAGGAGAAGACTATGTTGTAAAACTTGTTAAAAATAAAAAAGTTTTAGATGAATGTAAAGCTATTGGTGAAAAAGCATTTAATGCTTTACCTAAAATAAAAGTTGGAGATAAAGTTATCAAACCAGTTCTAGTTAGAACAGATTTTACATGTTGTAAAGAGAATAAAAGCTTTTCCCCAAATAATTACTTTTTGAATGAAGTTGAACATCAAGATGCTGGTTCTTATGTTAATTTTGAAAATGTAAAATATCCATATGTTCAAGTAATGGCTGATACTTTTGTTAAGAAAGCATATGAATTAGTCAATGCTGGTTTTTAAATTATAAACTATAATCACCTCCTCTTTTTTCATATGTATCATAATTAAAACCAGTCTGTTTTATAGCATGTTTGAATCCGACATCTAAAATTGATTCTGAATAAATATATTGATTATTACTATTTTGATAAAACTTACCGTCAGGTGTTATCATTATATAACTATTACTCATATCGTCATTATCTTCTTTAACAAGAATACCTTTATCTTTTAGCAATCTATGACGATCAATGAAATTGTAAAATTGTTTATCATTGATAGATAGTTTATCATAAACATGGTCATTTTCACCTACAATTTTAAGTATCTTAAATACCTTCCACCTCTTTATATTATTACGAATAATAAAATCGTTCCAATCCTCTATATGATTATTTCTTAGAACAACTGTATTTAGTTTTGTTTGAATATTTAGACCCTCATTTACATTCATTAGATTAATTCTAGAAAGTAACCTTTCAGTAATCTCTACGTGGTTACCAAATCCTCTTCCTATTTTTGTATTAATTCTATTGTCTAGACTATCACAACTAATACCAATCTGATCTAAATGAATTCCATATTCTGTTAACCATTTTTTTGTCATCATTGTTCCATTTGTTATAATAGATGTTTTTAGACCTTGTTGTTTTGAATATTTAATAAATTCACCTACATTCTTATTTAGAAGAGGTTCTCCTCCCGCAAAATTAATCTTGTAAATATTATTCTTTTTAATTTCATCTATCAGTGAGAATCCTTGGTCAATATCTAAATTGATATTAATATGGGAGAAATGCGCATAACAGAACTTACATTTATAATTACAATCTTTTTCTAAGTGCCAATTTACAGTAATTCTTTTCATCCCTCTCATCATAATGATTTTTATTCATTATTTTAATAATATAAATCAAATTTAAATATATAATTTACCCTTTTCACAAGCATTATTGATTGCTCCTTTAAACATCATTTCTAAATTATCTTTTGGTTCGTGATTTTTGTAATTTAACAATGATATTCTTACACCCATACAAATACCACAATTACAATTATTATATTTTACCTTTCTCAATTCTAAACTATCTATATCGATCTCCTCAATCTCTTCATTCCCTTCAATTTCTTCATCACTCAATTCGCATTCATCATTAACTACATCTTCATATATATTTTTACCATTTTCTAATGATTCTTTTAATTCTTCATCTGTCATTGGATTCATCAATCTGTAAACTAAACCACAAACAATAGAATCTTCAGATAATTTTGATTCACCACTATGTTCTGAAACAATTTTAGATATTTTTAAAGAACTATCCATTTGAGCTAAAAAAGATGTCATTACTGTATCAAATATATCATCCATTTAATACGAATATTTTTTTTACCTTTAAATAAAATAAAATATTATAATATAATATAATATAATATAATATAATATAAATGATATTACCAAATCTATACGAAATTAAAAACATTAATGATATTGTAAAAAGTATCTTTTTATTACTTTTAGCTATATCTGGTGGTTATGTAGCTCAGACTCTTGGATGTAAAACGCAAAAACTATTAACAGAAAATTTATATGTAAAACACATTGTTATTTTAATGGTTGTTTACTTTACATCAAGTATTTTCAGTGAAGGTTCTAATCCAAATGAAAGTATTAAATCAACATTAGCTATTTACACCATATATCTCTTGTTTACGAAGATGAACATTTACTTTACTTTAGTTGTATTTGGATTACTAGGTATTAATTATATTTTATCTACTTACATAAAATACTATGAAAAAGAAGAGATTGAAGAAGAAACACTCGTATTGTTTAAAGATATTCAGAAAAAAATAACAATTGCTTCAATTGTTCTCGTATTAATAGGATTTTCACTCTACATGGGTGAAAAATATAAAGAGTATGGTAAAAAGTTTTCTTTAAAAACTTTTATATTTGGTGTATTGACATGTGATGGATTAAAATAATTACATTTTAACAAAGAATCTTTCTAGTCTTTTTTGAATAACATAAAGTCTTTTATAGTTCTCGCGTTTACTATTAATTTCATCTTGATGTTTTGAAATTTTTAATAATGTTTGTTGTAATGTAAGTCTATATTGATTGATTCCATTCATTTCTATATTTGAAAGGTATGTTTCAGGAATACTAATGTTTAGAGATGGTGGAATTTTGTCTATATCTTCAACATGGGTTGTATTTATTTCTTTTATTTTATCGAGAAGAATATTTCGGTTTTCCATGTTTCTTATTATTTTTTCTTTATATCTTTCTCTTTCTACTAGAATATTTTCATAAAGGGGTATGTATCTCATATTTATGGTTTCTTTAACTTTGTCTCTATATAAACTTTTAATATCTGATGGTATCCTTACATATTTTTTACCATAACGATAATGGTCGGCATACATTGTATTCCAAAAACTATCGGTATTATACGTCTCTCGTAGGTCTCTACATGTATTCATAAAATTCAATAATATATAATAAGGGGATGGTCTCCATTTATATCTCATTATTAATTCAGCTGATTCAGGATTATCTATTTTCTTTTTTTCTTTCCATCCGAAAGTGTTATTTTTTAGATTAATTATATAATTCCTTGAAAAATTAACAATCTCATTTGGAAGTGAATCTCCTTCTGTTGTCCGTCCTTTTGCTAATTTAAGTATCTTTTCTATTTCGAAGAGCCCAATGATACTATTATTGTAGCGATATGATCTGAAGCGATTTAAAGGGTCTCTAAGTTTTGACCATTCTTCTCTTGTAAATGGCTTTACATCTTCCCAATATTGAATATATATCCCTTGAAACAAATGAGATAATATATTATCTAAGCAATCTTTAGGGAGAAGGTACAACATTTATTAACTTATTATACTATATCCTTTAAATTATTCAATGATTTCTATATTTCCATTAGATACGAATATAAAACTAGAATCTTCAAATAATATATTTCCATACATACGAGCTTTATCGTAAAGTATATTTATATATCTTATACGCTCTAATCCAAATTTTTCATATAGTAAATCATTTTCAAAGTAATAATTGATATCATTTTCATCATAATTATATCTACTATCTATTTCATACACTCTTATATGTTTACATTTTATAATTCTATGAATATCATCCCAAAAAACAAAAGATTTGGGAGTACTCCTCCACCATTCACCATTAAAACAGTTTGTTAAACCAGTCCTTCTTCTAAAGTGTAATAATCCTAAATTATTCTTGTGATCTCTGTAAAAATTGTATAGTTTTATAGGACTCTCATATGCGTCTAACATATCTAATCTCATTGCTTTCCTTATAACCAAATCATGAATCAACCAATTATAAAAATTGTTCTCTATCCAGAAATCTTGAGAACTAAAAAAAAGTTCATCCCTTTGTATTTTTATTGATAAATCTAATATATATCTCGCTAAATCTTGACTTAAATATTCTTTTAACACAAGTATTGTTTGAATGTTTCTCTCCATTACATACTATATTACATTGCATTAATTTCATAAGTAAAAAAATGTTGCTATATTTTTTGTCTTTCTTTTATGCGAGTCTATCTAGGGATTAGGATTGAATGCTGTAGTTCTGGTAGTTCTTGAATGTAGGCTTCACTTCGTAGAGAGTGGAGTTGCGTCCGGTGCCTTTAAGGACTTCTGGAAGAGAATTCCACGCGTATACCATGATGTGGCTGTCATTACCTGATCTTCCTGCTGCTGAATGAGGTTCAATGGGACGAGTGATAATTTCACCCGTGTAAACCCCCCAATGTGTTAATCCGCCTTTTATGGAACAATGGGTGAAAACTATATCGCCTTCTTTAGCCTCTTCGTGGAATTTTTCGTACTGTCTACGCGTATTGTTACCTTTCTTCTGTAACTGGTCATCATTGTGACCAATGACACAATACTTTTCCTGAATCCCTTTTTCGTGATGTGCCTTGGCAATAGTAGCTCTATTAGCCGCTCTTTCTCCTGAAAAGTGCCATGGCACACCATGGCCACAGTGCCAGATCTTGGGTGTCCTCTGTGATTGAGTCTCTGTAATCTCAGATGTTGACTGGATCTCTTGGATAAGACCTCGTTTCCTCTCATCCATCTTCTCGTTCAAGTCTTCGTCCAGCCAAGCGAGGTTCTCCTGATGCCTCTCATCCATCTTCTCGTTCAAGTCTTCGTCCAGCCAAGCGAGGTTGTCTTCGTAGCGCCTTTGCTTCTCGTCTTCTTCTCGGATTCTTCTGTTCAGGTCTTCGTCTAGCCAGGTCATGTTCTTCTGGAAGTCTTGCTCCCTCTCTTGGAGAGCCTTCCTCATCTCCGGGGAGCTCATGAGCTCCCGGAGATTGAACTCAACGCTGAACTGGATAGTCTGCATCTCTGTGAGTAGTCTGAGACTGTGAGTCTGTGAGCCTAAAGCGAGTGTTAGCGAGTGTGTTGTGAGTAGTTCAATGTGTTTGGTTTGTTTGAAACTCTTGAAGAACTCACTTTCAAATTTTCGTAGATCTCTTCTTTTCGCATCAGAAATTTCACGGTTTACAAAAATTTGAAACTCGCTTTGAGAGTCATGGCAGAACAAACAACATTGAACTACTTACAACACACTCGCTAACACTCGCTTTAGGCTCACAGACTCACAGACTACTAGCTCACAGACTCAAAGGATGGCTACCACTGCCCCTGTTCTGACCATGGCCAAGAACACCATTCCGAAAGGGATGGCTCCTATGGAGTCTCTGCTCAACGACCTGATGGAGAAGGGGTTCATCGCCCAAGACATCTACGACAGGATCAAGGCAGATGAAGACCTCGCCCACTACTTTGCCCCACCCAAGCCTAAGGGCAAGGGTAAGGGAGGGACTAAGTCCAAGTCTTCCCCCAAGAAGGCAAAGACCTCATCTACAAAGCAGGAGAAGCAAGATGAAGACTTTGACGATGACCGATGCTTTGCTCGCAAGTGGGAATCGGATGGTGGACTTGGCTATGATAACATCCAATGCTCATCATGCAAGAAGGTTCCAAAGGAGGATGCTGAGAAAGTCCTCGAAGAGTACAAGGACAAGATGAACGAAGCACAATTGGAGAATATGGACGTTTACATTGAGAAGTATGATGGATGCTTCTGTAAG
>Ga0209335_10002575_pt1 | contig 18978 bp, 18 predicted proteins | sample COG_09_FD_184753 | JGI IMG/M metagenome (GOLD analysis project Ga0209335, IMG submission 184753) | Pelagic Microbial community sample from North Sea - COGITO 998_met_09 (SPAdes) (version 2) | ecosystem: Environmental > Aquatic > Marine > Neritic zone/Coastal water | place: Helgoland, sampling...
TATTAGATAAATTTTGGGCTTCGAAAATAAGCAAATAATTTTAAAGTAGTCCCCATAGACTATTTTTTTTTATCCAACCCTTATAATTATTAGTTTCAATCTTGCACCAAGATTCCTTGCATTTTTTAATTTTAACAAATCTTCCTTTTTTTAGTATTGCAACTGGGTTGGAAAAAATTGTTGAACTTTTAAATAAGATTTCGTTATCGCTAATTACAATAGCTGCCTTTTTTTTTGATAATTGAGAAACGTGGACCCAACCAGTATTATTTTCGTGATCTCTTACTTTTCTAAAATTATCAGAACTGTCTAGAACTAATATAGGTAAAAATTTTTTTTTATAAATAATTTTAATTGGATATTCAAATGATGGTCCCTGACGAAGATTTACTTCATCATTTCTCAGAGTTCTAAAATATTCATCTGCTGCCTGGGAATAGCTTATAGAATAAAAAAAAATCAATAAAAGAATAAGGATTATTTTCTGCATTTATTTTCACATGATGGACTTGAATTAATCTTAACTTTTCTAAGTGAGATATTTATTGAATTAAATACAAGAAGATTATTATCTAAATCTTCTTTAAAATTTAAAATTGTCTTAATGACTTCATTTGCTTGCAAAGAACCCATTATGCCTGCAAGCGGAGAAAAAATTCCTTCAGATCCACAATTATTTTCTTGATCAGGCATTAATGGCATAAAGCATCTAAAGCATGAACCTTTTTTTCTAAAGTTGAATTTAAAGAGCTGTCCATCAAATTGACTTATCGCAGCCGAAATTAAAATTTTTTTTTTTTTTTTACATTCATCATTTATAAGATAACGTGTTTTAAAATTATCTGTTCCATCACAGATTATATCATAATTGTTTAAAATTTTTTTAATATTTTTCTTTGAAACTTTTTCTTTAAAGGTTTTTATTTTAATATCTTTATAAATTTTTTTAATTTTAATTTTTGCTTGAATAACTTTAAATTTTCCAATGTCTGATGAATTAAAAATTATTTGTCTATTCAGGTTACTAAGTTCAACTCTATCATGATCAACTATTCCAATATTACAAACACCCGAGGATGCGAGATAAGTTAAAAGTGGGCAGCCTAATCCACCCATGCCAATAATCAAAATTTTTGAATTTTTAATTTTTTTCTGACCGGAAATACTAATTCTTTTAAGAATAATTTGTTTTTCAAATCTACGAAAATCTTTGATAGTAAACTTCATTTAATTTTATTTAATACCCGTTGAGCCAAAACCGCCAGACCCGCGTTTTGTTTCTTCTAGTGTTTCAACTTCTTTTAAAGTTGCTTTTATAACAGGACATAGAACCATTTGTGCTATACGCAAACCTTTTTCAACTATAAATGCTGTATCACCAAGATTAATTAATATGACTTTTAATTCACCTCTATAGTCAGCATCAATTGTGCCAGGTGTATTTAATACTGATATTCTATTTTTAGCAGCCAATCCAGAACGTGGTCTTATTTGTATTTCAAAGTTTTTTGGTATTGATATGGATAAACCCGTAGGTATTATTGCTGATTTTCCTGGTGCAATTTCAATTTTATTTTCAATATTTGCTGCTAGATCCATACCTGATGATCCATCTGTTTCGTATTTTGGTAGGGAAATGTTTTTAGATAATCTTTTAATTAATATTTCTGTCATCAACTAATAATTTATCTAGCAAAATTTCAGCAATTTTATTTGCAATAAAACTTTTTTTATTTTTTGGGATTATTTTTATATTTCCTTTTTTGTCTATAAATGAAACTTTATTATAATCAGAATTAAAACCAATATCTTTTTGAGAAACATTATTTGCAAATAAAATATCACAATGTTTTCTTTTCATTTTACTAATTGAATTTTTTATTAAATTTTCAGTTTCAGCAGAAAATCCTGCTACAAGACGCGGTCTATATTTATTATGTTTGCAGATATATTCAAGAATATCATTATTTTTTAATAAATTTATAGAATTTAAACTCATATTCTCTTTTTTAATTTTGTTTTTACTTTTTGCCACTGGTTTGAAGTCTGTAACAGCAGCCACACACACAGCCAAATCAACAGGTAATGATTTTTTAACTTCACTTAGCATTTCATCAGCAGAGGTAATTTTTTTTACTTTTATCCCTTTTGGAGAAGTAAGATTAGAAGGTCCAGCAATAAGGGTAGTTGCTATCCCAAGCTTATTTAATGCTATTGCAATTTCATAACCTTGTTTTCCACTAGACTCATTTGAAATATATCTAACTGGATCAATATATTCTCTTGTAGGACCAGTTGTAACTATAGCTTTCCAATTTTTCTTTTTAACTATATTTTTTTTATTAAAATAATTTTTCAGGTAAGCGTAGATCTGTCTAGGGCTGGACATTTTGCCTTCACCAAATTCACCACAAGCCATCTCACCTTTTTCAGGCCCTATAAATAAATAACCAAATCCTTGTAAGACTTTTAAATTAGATTGGGTGGCTTTATGAAGCCACATTCTCACGTTCATTGCTGGTACTAGTAGAATATCTTTATTTGATGCTAATAAAACAGTAGTAGCAAGATCCTCTGCTTTACCTATAGAAAGTTTACTCATAAAATTAGCAGTTGTTGGTATTTGAATAATTAAATCAGCCCATCTAGATAAAGCAATGTGATCTATTTCAGCCTCTAAACTTTTGTCAAATAAATCCTCATAAACTTTATTTTTAGTGAGAGTAGTTAATGATAAAGAAGTAACAAATTCTTTTCCACTCTTGGTGAGTATTGCTCTTACTTCAACATTTTCTTTTCTTAGCAGTCTGATTAAATCTAATGATTTGTAGGCAGCTATTCCGCCACCAATAATTATTAATATTTTTTTATTTTTAAGTGTCATAAATAAGAGATTAAAATACCAATAGTGAGATAATTACAATACCAAAAAAACTAATTATTATATTATTCCTAAAATTTTTGAGCTTCATTTGTTCAATTTCTAAACTTTTATTATTACCAATGCCTAAATTTAATTTTCCTTCTGCCACAAGCTTTAAAGCATAATCTGCTCTATCCATTAATTCAGGAAAATTTGGAATTCTTTTAATAATTTCCGTTGATGTATTTAAAGCAGTATCAATTGTGGATTTTGGACTTTTGATATTTTTTAACCAGTTTTCTAAAACAGGTTTAGAAACTTCCCAAATATTAGTTTCCGGATACAATTTACGAGCCACACCTTCAACAACAACCATAGTTTTTTGTAATAACAATAGTGGTGGCTGCGTAGGCATATTAAATTTTTCAGTAATTTCAAATAGTTGAGCCAATAGATTGCCGCCTGAAATATCTTTCATTGACTGCCCAAATATTGGTTCTCCTACAGATCTTAAAGCTTGAGCAAATTCCTCCTTCGAAGCGCCTTGAGGTACCAAGCCTGCTTGTAAGTGAACTTCTGCAACTTTGATATAATCTCTTTTAATAAATCCATACAAAATCTCAGCTAAAAATTTTCTATTATTTTTATCCAATCTGCCCATAATACCAAAATCGACAGGAATTATATTTCCTTTTTCATCAACAAATAAATTCCCTTGATGCATGTCTCCATGAAAAAAACCATCTCGAACAGCTTGATTTAAAAAATGTTGAATTAAATTTTCTGCTAAATTTTTTAAATCGACACCAGATTCTGATAATTTATCATGCTCCCTAATTGACAAGCCATCAACTTTATCTAATGTTAAAATTTTTTTAGTCGTATAGTTCCAGTAAATTTTAGGAACATTGAAACCATGATCTTGTTTAGTGTTTTCATATAATTCATTAGCTGCAGCAGCTTCAAATCTTAAATCCATTTCAATATTTGTAATTTCTCGTAAAAGATGAACTACCTCAACTAGTTTTAATCTCTTTGCTTTTGAAATAGTATTTTCAACAATATAAGCAAATAACATTAAAGCATCTAACTCTTCATTAAATAATTTCTCAATATCAGGTCTTAAAATTTTAATAGCGACCTCCCTTTCTTGATTTTCATTTTTAATCTTAGCAATGTGGACTTGCGCTATTGAAGCGGCCGCTATTGGAGGACCAAGTTCAATGATATTATTAAATTGGGTTTCACCAATCTCTTTTTTAATTATTTTTTTGGCTTCATATAAGTCAAATGCAGGAACTTTATCCTGAAGTTTTTCTAAATCTTTTGCAATTTCTTCTCCAATTATGTCTGGTCTTGTAGCAATAAATTGCCCAAGTTTAATAAATGTAGTTCCCATACCTTGAAGAGCTTCACAAAGCCTTTCCCCAGATTTTTTTTTAAAATTCAAATGATTGGTTTCTGATCCTATTGATATGAAATTAAAAAATAAATTAATAGGCAAGGGTATTGTGTGCATTTGATTTATAGTATCGATTACACCTGATGTTGCTAACTTCCTAGCAATTTGAAATAATCTAAAAACTCTATTTAACATTCAAATTTTCCATCCAGAGTGTATAGCAGAAATTCCATTAGAAAGATTTCTGAACTCTGTATTTTTAAAACCACTATTGATCATTAATTCTATTAATTGATCCTGATTATAAAATTGATCAATACTTTTGATCAAATATTCGTAAGGTTGAGAAGATCCAACAACATATTTTCCGATTAGTGGTATAGTTTTTGAATATTGTTTATAAAGAAAATTTAGCATTTCGTTATCAATTTTAGAAAATTCCAAACACATAAAGCGTCCACCTGGCTTTAGAACTCTATATGCTTCTTTTAAGGTTTTATATATATCAGTTACATTTCTTATTCCATAACTGATCGAATAATAATCAAACGAATTATCTTTTACTGGTAGCAGTTCTGCCTTCCCTTTTTTCCATTGAATATTTTTAAATTTTTTTAAATTTTTTTTGCCTTTCTCAAGCATTTCATTATTAGGTTCAATGCAAAGAATATCAGAAGAGTTGTTATTTTTATTCGAAAATAATTTAGCAATATCTCCTGTACCAGAAGCTACATCGATTAAAGTAGAATGAATTTGAGGATTCATCCAATTAATCAATTTTTCTTTCCAAAATCGATGAACTCCAAAAGATAGAATATCGTTCATAAGATCGTATTTTTTATGAACTTTTGAAAATACAGAATTGACTAATTTTGTTTTATCAGGAATAGTAATTTTCATAACATAATTATATGCCAGAATTACCAGAAGTTGAAGTTGTTAAAAGGTCTTTAGCGAAAAAAATACAAAATTTAATTATAAAAAAAGTAAAGATCAACGATGATAAGCTTAGATTTAGAGTAAATAAAAAAAAAATTCTAAAACTAGAGGGTTTACGTTTAAAAGGAATTGAAAGAAGGTCAAAATTTTTAATTTTTTTTTTTGATGAAAGCTATTTAATGTTAGTTCATTTAGGAATGACAGGTAAGTTTTTTTTTGTAAACAAAAGTAAAAAAATACACAAGACAAGTTTTTACTATAATATAGACAAAAAGAAAGATCGGAAACATGATCATATCATATTCTTTTTAGAAAAAAAACAAAAACTAATTTATAATGATGTAAGAAAGTTTGGCTTTATTAAAATTATTAAATTAGATGATTTTAAAAGCAATATACATTTGAAATATTTAGGTCCAGAGCCATTAAAAAAAAATTATAATTTTAAATATTTTAAGAAATATATAAAAGGAAAAAAAAGACCTGTAAAAAACTTATTAATGGATCAAAAATTTGTTTCCGGTTTAGGTAATATTTATGTGAATGAAGTTCTTTATTTGAGTGGTGTAAAACCAATGAGAAAAGTGAAAAACTTAAAAAATACGGAAATTAAAAAAATAATACTTTTTACAAAAAAAATTTTAAGAGATGCTATTAAATTTGGAGGCTCATCAATCAAAGATTTTTCCACTATTTATGGGAAAAAAGGTACTTTTCAGCAGCATTTTAGGGTTTATGGCAAAAAAGGTGAAAAATGTTCTAATACTGATTGTAATAAGAGCATAATAAAAATTAATATTTCTAACAGAGGAACTTTTTACTGCTCTAGATGTCAAAAATAATAAAGTTGACCGAAATTATTCAGGGATATATACAATCTTAAAAATGCCAAACACTAAATCAGCTATCAGAAGAGTAAGAAGAGTAAAAAAACAAACCCAAATTAACAAAATTAGAAAAAGTAAGTATAAAAAAGCTGTTAAAGAAATGGATTTGTTATTAAAATCTAATGAAAAGGAAAAAGTAAAAAAATTCTTTCCAAAATTCCAAGCAATTCTAATGCAGGTTGCTAAAACCGGAGTTATTAATAAAAGAACGGCAGCAAGAAAAATTTCAAAAATTTCAAGAAAGACAAAATAGTATTTGAAAATTATCAATTTAGAGTTGATTAATTTAATTTAAATTCTACATTTAGATAAGTTTCTTTTTTTTTTTTCAAAATGTAGTTTCATTAAAAAGTTGCGTGTAGAATTTTTTTCTCCTTCAGCGTTAATCTTACAACCTAATTTAATTTTTTTTTTTTAAAAATAATTGTTGCATTAATTTTTAAAAGGGCGTTTATATAAATTCATCAACTTTTAATTTCCATGGAAAAAAATAATTTTATAAAACAAAACGCTTTTATTTCTGAAGAAGAAAAAATTATAAATTGGCAAGAAGTTCAAAATTCATTCAAAAATACGTTTGGAAGCGAAATTTATTCTAGTTGGCTAGAAAAGATTTCATTAGTCAAAGAATATAATGATTTTTTGATATTAGGTGTTCCAACTAGATTTTTTAGAGATTGGATAGTGTCAAGATATTTAGATAAAATTTTAGAACAAGTAAAATTGTTTAAACAAAGTTTGAATAGAATAGAGTTTAAGATCATTGAAGAAAACAATAGCAATGTTGATTTAATAAAGATTTCTGAAATTAATAAAGTTACTGAAATTAAGGATTCAGTATTGAACTACAATAGGCTCAATAGCAATCTTAGTTTCGATAATTTTGTCGAAGGAAAAAGTAATGATATTGCTCTATCATACTCTAAAAAGTTATGCGAACATGTATCAAGATACAATCCTTTATATATTTGTGGAGGAGTTGGATTAGGAAAAACTCATTTGCTGAATGCTATAGGCTTAGAATTACAGTCAGAAAATAATGTCATGTTTATATCTGCAGAGAGATTTATGTACCATTTTATTAAGTCAATAAAAAAAAATGATATGGTGAATTTTAAGGAATTTTTTAGAAAGTCATCTATCTTCATAATTGACGACATACAGTTTATTAGAGGAAAAGAGAGCTTGCAGGAGGAGTTTTTTCACACCTTTAATAGTTTAATAGACAAAGGTTCTCAAATAATTATTTCCGCAGATAGGCCTCCTTCTAAATTAGACCGTGTGCAAGAAAGAATAAAATCCAGACTTTCTGGTGGACTTGTGGTTGATATTGAAATCCCGGATCTTGAATTGAAAGCTAAAATAATAAAAAAAAGAATTCAGGAAATACAAAACCAGTTTAAAGAAAGCATTAATTTAAGCGAAGAAGTAATTAATTATATCGCAAGTGAATGTAAAACAAATATAAGAGACTTAATTGGAATTTTAAATCGTGTAATAGCATTTAGCAGAGTCCATAATAAAATTCTTGATATCAAAGATTGTAAAAATATTTTAAAAGATGTTTTTAGCCAAATAAGAGTAATAACAGTAGATAAAATTCAAAATGTAGTTTCTAATCATTTTAATATATCTTTGAATGAAATGCTTTCACAAAGACGCTCTAGACCTTTAGCGAGACCTAGACAAATAGCAATGTACTTAGCAAAAAAAATGACAACCAGATCCCTGCCTGAAATTGGAAGAAGATTTGCCAATAGAGATCACACAACTGTAATACATGCCGTCAAGACTATAACAAGATTATCTGAACAAGACGATGAAATGAAAAAAAATATACATCAAATTAAAAATCTTTTATTGGAACAATAATTAAATGCATTTCAGTGTTAAAAGGGACATATTGTTGCAATCGCTTACTTTAGTTCAGGGTGTAGTTGAAAAAAAAAATACTCTTCCAATATTATCTAATGTTTTATTGCAACTTAAAAATAACCAATTATCTATAGTAGCAACTGATCTTGATATTATATTTAACGATATAATTGATGACATTAAAATAGTGAGCGAAGGAAGTACCACAACATCTGCAACAATACTTTATGATATTTTGAGAAAAATACCTTCTAACACAGAATTAAATTTTGAATTAAAATCAACAAATAAGCTTAGCTTAAAAACTGACAGTTCTGATTTTAATTTGTTGTGCTTGCCTATAGATAATTTTCCAACATTTGCTGATGAATTTGAAGGATCAGAAATTTTGTTAAATAACAATAAATTTTTAAAACTTTTAAATAAAACAAAAATTGCAATTTCAAATGATGATACAAGACACTATTTGAATGGGATTTTTTTACATCTAACAGCAGCACATGATAGAAAATTTTTAACAGGAGTTTCAACCGATAGTCATAGATTGTCTTCTAGCAGCATAGAAGTAGAAAACGTTGATAATTTTTCACCTTTAATTTTACCAAGAAAAACAGTTTTTCAGCTATGTTCCTTGCTTTCAGAAAAAACAGAAAAACTTAATATGCAAACAAGTGAGAATAAAATTAAATTTTCCATAGGTAATATAAAATTAATCTCAAAAGTAATAGATGGGAAGTTTCCAGATTATAAAAAAGTAGTTCCAACTAATAACGACAAATCATTATCAGTTTCTTCTAAAGATTTTGTGAATTCAATCGAAAGAGTCATGAGCGTTTCTTTGGATAGAAAAGAGGGTGTAAAACTAGCTATAAAAAAAGATAATATTCAACTTTCTGTAAATAGCACAAATTCAGGAGATGGAAATGAAATTATAAAAGCGAATTTTAATTCTGAAAGTCTTAATATTAGTTTTAATTCCAAATATTTAATAGATATTGCATCGGAAGTGGAAGATAAAAATTTAAAAATAAATTTAAAAGACTCAATATCACCAGCACTTATAGAAGATGCATCTGATAAAAATAGTTATTACGTTATAATGCCAATGAAAATCTAATTTATAGAAAATTTGAGTTATTTTTTAATTTTAGTCTTAAAAGTGTTGTAAGAGAATGATTTTAGGCCGTTATATGAACTACATATTTTATATTATCTTGAAAAAATGATATAGTAATGATCCATAAAAAAAAATAATGTCAAAAAATTCTGATTTTAAAAAAAAACCAACTTATGGTGCGGACTCGATAAAAGTTCTTAAAGGGTTAGACGCTGTAAGAAAAAGACCAGGAATGTACATTGGGGATACCGATGACGGTTCTGGTCTGCACCACATGGTTTTTGAGGTTATAGACAATTCTATCGATGAGGCGTTAGCTGGGCACTGTAAAAGTATCATTGTAACCATTAATTCTGACAATACTGTCACCGTAGAGGATGATGGCAGAGGAATTCCCGTTGATATGCATAAAGGAGAAAAAATGTCTGCAGCTGAAGTTATTATGACTCAATTGCATGCAGGTGGAAAATTTGATCATGATTCATATAAAGTTTCGGGCGGTCTTCATGGAGTAGGAGTTTCAGTAGTTAACGCTTTATCTGAAAAACTTGAACTTAATATATTTAGAGATGGAAAGGAATTTGAAATTAAATTTAAAGATGGGAATTCTTTAAAGCCATTAAAACAATTAGGAAAAACTAAAAAAAGAGGTACAAGGATTAAATTTTTACCTTCAAAAGAAATTTTTTCATCATTAAAATTTAGTTCTACGATTCTTGAAAAAAGAATTAGAGAACTTGCATTTTTAAATAAAGGGATTTCCATAACTTTGATTGATAGTTTATCAAAAAAAGCAAAAGAAAGTGTGCATAAATATGACGGTGGAATTGTTGAATTTGTAAAACATATAAACAATAAAAAACCAATTTTAATTAATAAAAATGAAAAAGAAGTATTTAAAAAACCTGTATATATTACTGCCAGTAAAAATAATGTTTTGGTAGAATGTTCCTTTGAATGGAATGCGGGTTACACAGAGGAAGTTTTGCCGTTTACCAATAATATTCCTCAAAAAGACGGTGGAACTCATTTATTAGGTTTCAGAAGTGCTTTAACTAGGGCAATTAACAAATATTTTAACGATAGAAACAACAAAAAAAACAAAATTACTATATCTGGAGAAGATATTAAAGAAGGTTTAACAGCAGTTCTATCAATTAAAATGCCTGACCCAAAGTTTTCTTCTCAAACTAAAGACAAGCTCGTTTCATCTGAAATTAGAAATATAGTTGAGCATATAATAGGTGAAAAAGTTTCAACGTGGTTTGATCAAAATCCTTCAATTGCAAAAGTGGTTTTAGAAAAAATTACACAAGCAGCTATGGCTAGAGATGTAGCAAGAAAAGCCAGGGATAATGTGAGACGTAAAGGAACTTTCGAACTTTCTGGATTACCGGGAAAATTGGCTGATTGTCAAATACAAAAAAGAGAAGGTACTGAACTATACATTGTAGAAGGAGATTCAGCTGGAGGCTCAGCCAAACAAGGTAGAGTTAGAGAATATCAAGCAGTATTACCTCTAAGAGGAAAAATTTTGAATACGTATGTAAATGGTAAAAATAATGGAGAGGACCAATCTACTAAAGCTTTATCTAAGATGATGTCTTCAAATGAAATTGTAACATTAATTAATGCCTTAGGCACGGGATCTAAAGACTTTAATATTGAAAATTTACGATACGACAAAATAGTTATAATGACAGATGCCGATGTGGATGGATCACATATAAGAACTTTATTACTTACCTTTTTTAATAACTTTCCATTTAATAAGTTAATTGAAAATGGTCATATATATCTAGCTCAGCCACCATTATTTAAAGTAACAAAGGCAAACAAAAGTGTCTATATCAAAGATGAAAAAGCATTAGAAGATTATATTATTAAATCAGGAAAAAATGAAAAAAAAATAAAAAGAGGTACATCTGAATATTCTAAATTCATCCAAGAGCAAAGAGAAAAATTATCAATACAACGTTTTAAAGGATTAGGAGAAATGAACCCGGAAGAATTATGGGAAACAACTTTAAATCCAGATAATAGAACGATGCTAAGGGTTCAATATTCTAAGGGGACCAAAGATAAATCAAAAGAAGATCAAAAAATGATAACAATTTTGATGGGTGATGAAGTTGCTCCTAGGAAAGAATTTATTACTAATAATGCACTTAATGTTGCCAATTTAGATATTTAATTTTAATGGACTTTGCTACTCTTTTCCGCACAAAAGAGAATCTAAATCTAGATAAAAACACACTAACGGTACTAAGATACATTGCAATTTTTGGGCAATTTATAGCAATAACTATTGTATATTACTATCTCAAACTATATTTTCCAATAAAAGAAAGTTATTTAGTAGTTTTTATCGGCTTACTTACAAATTTATTTTTACAATTAAAAATAAAAGTAAATCAACTAAAGGACACATATGCTTCTTTTTTTCTTCTATATGATCTGATGCAATTAAGTATTCTCTTATATTTGACAGGCGGAATTTTTAATCCATTTATTATCTTATTAATTATACCAGCGATTGTTTCTTCAACATTTCTCAGTATGGGCACAACAATCATATTAAGTGTAATTACCTCATTTATGTTATTTCTGCTTACTTATTTTTATTTGCCATTACCAGGCACGGACACAAATTTATTTAGTTTTCCAAGCTTTTATAAATTTGGTATCATAACTTCAGTTCTAATAGGTCTAATATTTTTAAGTTATTTTGGAATTAGATTTTCTGGAGAGACAAAAAAAAGATCGAAAGCTCTTAATAAATTACAAGAAGTAATAGCGAAAGAATACGAATTAGAGTCTCTTGGCGGTCAAGCTGCAGCCGCAGCACATTCTTTAGGAACACCATTAGCAACCATAAGTGTTGTGGCAAAAGAATTAAAAAAAGAAATAGGAAACAATAAAGAAATTTCAACAGATATAGATTTACTTATTAGCCAAGTAAAAAGGTGTAGTGAAATATTAAAAAAAATATCAAAAAAACAAATTGAAGAGGATAGCTTTATAAGCTCTATAAAGTTTGAAGATTTGTTAACAGAGATATCTAGTTCATTTAAAGAAACCTCATCAAAAAATATAGAATTAAATTTTAGAAATGATTTGAATAAAATAGATATCAAGAGATCTCCAGAAATAATTTACGGACTTAGAAATTTTATTGGAAATGCAATAAAATTTTGTAAAAATGAGGTTAAAATAAATTTATATAGTGATTACCAAATGATTAAAATTGAAATCAATGACGATGGTCCGGGAATACCAGATGACATAATAAGCAAAATGGGAGAGCCCTATATTAGATCAAAATCAAAAAAAATAAGTTTTAATTCTGGCCTAGGATTAGGATCATTTTTAGGAAAGACTTTACTAGAAAGACAAGGTGCAGATTTATTTTTTAAGAGAAGTGGTAAATTAGGAGGTGCGTTAGTCGTTATAACTTGGAATCCAAAAACTTTTACAAATATTTAAATTCAAATGTATAAGAAAGGATTTTATAGGCCAATTTTGCCACTAAAAAATTATAAGAATTAAAACCTTTAATAGGCGATAATTCATTAATATCGGCGCCTACAATATTTGAATTTTTTGCTGCAATTTTAATTATATTTAATGTCTCATCCCAAAATAATCCTCCTGGCTCAGGGGTTCCTGTTGCTGGCATAATACTCGAGTCTAAGCCATCTACATCAAATGTTAAGTAAACAGTTTTATTTTTTATCATCTTTTTAAATTTTTTTAAATCCCATTTTGACTTATCTTTCGCCCAAAAAATATTAATTCTTGATTTATTTTTTTTTAAAAAAGGTATTTCACTTTTAGAGATATTCCTAATACCAAATGAAATAACAGATACATTTTCATAATCTAGACATCTTTTTATTGCTGAAGCATGTGAAAATTTTTCCCCATTATAACTTTCTCTTAAATCTGCATGTGCATCAAAATGTAATAAACAAATTTTTTTATATTTTTTAACAAATGGAAAAATACAACCAGGTGTGATTGAATGTTCTCCACCAAAAGTCATTGGAAAAAGTTTTTTATCTAAAAGCTTTTGATTTATTTTAGACATATTGTTAAGAGCTTTTTTAATATTTTTATCAATTTTAAATGGTTTTAAAGTTTTAATTCCTATTTTTTTATAGGGTTCACAATTTAACTCTTCATCATAAAGTTCTACCTGGTGTGAGGCTTTTATAATCTCTTTAGGTCCATTTTTAGTTCCACTACCATAACTAACAGTTTTCTCTAGACCAAAGGGAACTACTACAACTTTTTCTTTAAAATTGACTTTACTATCAATTCCTAAAAAACCATTTTTATTTGAAAAATATTTCACCTAATTAAAAATTTTTGAGAAACTTTTTTTGTCTCGATTTTTCCAATTTTGCCGGTGGTAAGCATCGCTTGCTATTAAAGGTAATACACTTGTTGCTTCTGCAAATACCATTTGTTCCTTTGTTATATCAACTTTCCCCCAAGAACTTGCCTCTTTTAATGTTGAACTACTACACGCACCATCGCGTGAGTCCGCAACAGTGATTTGAATAGCATATTTGTGCATATCCACTTTTTTACCTAATAACTCTGCACACACAACAGTGTCTTGAATAAAATTCTTTGGAATACCCCCACCAATCATTAACAAGCCAGACTGCTTAGATTGCAATTTAATTTCAGTTAATTCTCTAAATTCACGAATAGAGTCTATAGTTATATGTTTATCTGGATTTTGTTCTTGATGCATTACTAGACCAAAACCTGCTGAACTGTCAGTAAAAGCCGGGCAAAAAATTGGAACATTGTTGTCATAAGCAGTTTCAATCAGAGATCCTTTTTTTTTACTATTAGTTTTTAAATACTTACCAAGTTCTTTAATAAACTCCCTAGACGTATAAGATCGCGGCTTTAATGTATTAGCTATGTCACATATTGCTTTATCGCATGCTTGAAGCTCCTCTTCATCAATATATGTATCGTAAATTCTATCAATGTAATTATCTCTTAATTCGGTATCATCTTGGAATTGGGAACCTTGATAGTGTTTAAAACCTAAAGCTTCAAAAAAATCCATATCAATAATAGATGCGCCTGTTGCAACTATAGCATCAACCATATTGTATTTTACAAGATCCGAATATAAATTCATACATCCGCCTGCAGATGTAGATCCTGCTAGTGTTAAAAATATCGAGCAATCTTTATCACTTAGCATTTCATTATAAATACCAGCAGCTCTAGCCGTATCTCTAGAAGTAAACGACATTTTACTCATACCATCTATTATTTTTCTCGCATCAAAAGATTTAATATCAATGTGTTCAACCGTGCTTTTAAGTAAAGCTTTCTTGTTATGTCCAATATTTAAATTATTTTTTTTGCCCATTAAGCAACTAAAGAATTAACTTTTTTATTTGATTCTTCGTGTAAAGACATAATTGGCTTATCGCTTACTTCAAATATTTCATTTGAATAGAAGCCATTAAAACTTGTTCTAAAAGTTAAACTATATGCACCTAGCTGACCGAGCTCGATGTAATCACCTTCTTTAATATTATTTGGTAATAAGAACGGGCCTTTCATGTAGTCTAAGCTATCACAAGTTGGCCCAAAGAAGCTAAAAGGAGTCAGTTTTTTTGAATGATTTCTTCCGTTAGAAATCATTTTAGATGGAAAAATAAAATTAGGGACACCTGCATCAAATAAAGATCCATAAGTTCCATCATTTATATAAAGTTTTTGTTTTTTTCTTAAAATTACCTTCACAATAGTAGAACCACTTTCAGCTACAATCGCTCTACCTGGTTCACATATTATTTCAGGTAATTTATTTAATTTTAAATCACTAAACCCTTTTTTAATTTCTTCCATATATTTAATTAATGGCTCTGGCTTCAAGTCAGGATATATTGAGGGGAAGCCTCCGCCTATATTAATAGTATCAGGAACAATTTTTGTTTTCTTTATAATATATGCTATTTCTTGAATGCCTAGAGAATAAGAAATTTTTTCCATACATTGAGAACCAACATGAAAACTAATTCCTATTTTTTTTGAGTGTTCTTTACAGAGTCTAACAAGTCCTAACGCTTCTGTTGGTAGCGCACCAAACTTTCTTGATAAATCTATTTCAGCATGTTCATTTGAAATTGCTATTCTTACAAATAATTGTAAATCTTTTGCTTGATTAGTGGCTTCAAGAATTTTTCTCAGTTCATCTTTATTATCTAAAGCGAAACTTCTTACCCCATAATTATGATAAGCAGAAATGATACTTTCCTTGCTTTTAATAGTATGCATAAAATGCAATTTAACTTCTGAATTTATTTTCTTAATTAATTTGATTTCTTTCAAAGAGGCAACATCAAAATTCTTTATGCCACTCGATATTATTTGTTTAATAATTTTTTCGTGAGGATTAGTTTTAACAGCATAAAGAATTTTGCCTGGAAAGTTTTCTCTAAAAAAATTTACTGATTTTTTGATTTCATTAGGCCGTATGCAATATACGGGATAATCAGGTTTAAGAGTGTTAACTAATTCGTTAACAGATTTAAATTTTCGCATTTTTATGTGTCCCCTGTTTGTTTACACAAAGGTTTTTTAAAAAATTTAATAAAAAAAACCTTATATAATTTGCGTTTAAGGTTTTTTTTACTTTATGTAAAGAAAAAAAAGCTGTTTAAGGACATTGTAATTGTATCCACAATACCCATATGATATTACAGTGAGAAATCAAAAAAATATTCCTAACCAGCTAAAATTGTCTGACTTTGAAGATAAATCTCTTCTGATATTAGATGATGATGATCCCCTTAGAGGGCGGCTTGCTAGAGCTATGGAAAAGAAGGGATTTCAAGTAAAAGAGGCTAAAACAGTGGTTGAAGGGCTTAATATTGTTAAAGTCAAACCTCCAAGTTTTGCCTGTGTAGATCTTCGCCTTGAGGATGGCAATGGGCTTGATGTTGTTAAAGAACTATCTAAAAATAACAAAGACAGCCGAATAGTAATGTTAACCGGATACGGGAATCTACCTACAGCTGTAGCCGCCGTCAAGGCAGGAGCTATTGATTATATAGCGAAACCAGTTGATGCTGACGATGTTGAGGCGGCCTTATTAGCATCCCCAGAGTCAAAAGCTAAACCACCCGAAAATCCGATGTCAGCTGATAGAGTTAAGTGGGAACACATTCATCGAGTATTCGAACTTTGCAACAGAAATGTTTCTGAAACGGCAAGAAGACTTAAGATGCACAGAAGAACCTTGCAAAGAATACTTTCAAAGAGATCTCCAAGGTAAATTAAATTAACTTTTTAATTTTTTTGATCTGACTTATTGCAAAAGTTGCAATAAGAATTTTAAATAATTCAGCTAATAAAAATGGCTGAGCACCTAATTGAAAAATTGGTTTATTCCATCCTATTAAAGTGCCTAGCCAAGCCATACCTAAAATGTAGATTAAGCTTGTAGCAAATAATAGTTTAAAAAAATTTTTAAATATATTGTTATCGTAAATAAACTTTCCAGAAACATATACAGCAGCAAGAAAACCTAATAAATAGCCCATCGTAGGTCCAGTAAAGTAAATTAGTCCAATTCCTTTTTCAGGAGTTCCAGAAAATACAGGCAAACCAATTATCCCTTCAAATAAATATAAAGTAACAGTTGCAACACCAAGTCTCCAGCCAAAACCTATACCCATCATTAACACCACTAATGTTTGCATTGTCATTGGTACGGGATAAAAAGGAATTTTAATTTTAGATGAGATAGCTAAAACTATACTACCTAGCAAGGCAATAAATAAATATTTAATTATTTTTGTTTCTTTAAATCTTTTTATTAATTCCATAAATTTAATTTAACTTTTTTTTTGGTAAAATCTAGTGTTTTGTTAATTGCAAAAAAACATCCTCTAAATCAGCATCTTCTGTAGATATATCCTCTATTTTAATCTCATTTTGGTTTAAATAGTTAATAATCTCACCAAAGTCTAAAGAGTTTTTTTCATAAGTAGCTGAAATTAGATTTTTTGAGTTAATCTTAAATTGAATACCTTTCATTGATAATGATTTATTTAAATCTACATCCTTAACAATAAAATTTATTTTCTTAGTTTGAATTCTTTCAACTAGCCTTTGTGTTGTATCTAAGGCAACTAAATTTCCTTTATCAATTATGGCTATCCTATCGCACATTTCTTGTGCCTCTAAAAGATAGTGAGTAGTTAAAATAATTGTAACACCTTCTTTATTGAGTTCTTTAACATTTTTCCAAAGATTATTTCTAAGTTCAACATCTACACCTGCAGTTGGTTCATCTAATATTAAAATTGGAGGTTGGTGTACCATTGCTTTTGCAATTAAGAGTCTTCTCTTCATTCCGCCTGAAAGACTTCTAGAGTATGCATTAGCTTTTTCTTCTAACGCTACCATTTTAAGGATTAAGTCTGTTATCCTATCTTTTTTTGTTATGCCGTATAAACCTGCTTGCAATTCAAGTAATTTATGGGGACTAAAGAAAGCATCCAAGTTTACTTCCTGGGGAACAATTCCTATTGAAGCTTTTACTTGTCTAGGGTTAAGATCTAAATTAAATCCCCATACATTAACACTCCCACTTGTTTTAGTAACTGTACCGCCTAAAATACTTAAAAAAGTTGTTTTACCAGCACCGTTAGGTCCAAGTAATCCAAATACTTCACCTTGCTTTACCTCAAAACTTAAGTTTGACAGCGCTTTATTTTCTTTTTTTGTTTTAGAATCCAAATAAACCTTTGTAAGATTTTCAACAGTTAAAGCATTTTTAGTCATAGTTTTTTTAATTATAGGTAAGAAATCAATGTAATATATATATATGAGTTCATTAAAAAAAACAGATCATTTTTATCTCATAGATGGTTCTGGATATATTTTTAGAGCCTATTATGCTTTACCACCTTTATCCAGAAAAAGTGATGGCTTGCCAACTGGAGCAGTTAGCGGCTTTTGCTCGATGTTATTTAAACTTTTAGAAGATGCAAGATCTGATGACTCAAAACATAAACCCACTCACTTTGCTGTAATTTTTGATTCAGCAAGAAAAAATTTTAGAAATGAAATTTATAATGATTATAAAGCTAATAGAACTGAGGCACCAGATGACTTGGCTCCGCAGTTTGAGTATATTAGAAAATCAGTTAAAGCATTTAATTTACCTTCAATTGAACTTCTTAATTATGAAGCTGATGATTTGATTGCTACTTACGCAAAACAAATTACTGAAGCAGGAGCTAAAGTAACTGTGATCTCTTCAGATAAAGATTTAATGCAATTAGTCTCTAATAAAGTCAGATTGTTCGATCCCATGAAAAGTAAAGTAATAGGGGAAAAGGAAGTGATAGAAAAATTTGGGGTCAAACCTGATCAAGTAGTCGATGTACAATCACTTGCTGGTGATTCTTCAGATAACGTTCCCGGTGTTCCAGGTATTGGAATTAAAACTGCAGCAGAACTGATTAATAAGTATAAAAATTTAGATAAACTTTTAAGCAAAGCTTCTGAGATTCCTCAAAATAAAAGAAGAGAAACATTATTAGCCAATAAAGATAAAGCCTTATTAAGTAAAAAACTTGTTACATTAAAAGAGGATGTACCAGTGAAAAATGACCCAAACGAGTTCTTAATTAAAGATATAGATAAAGATAAACTTTATGAATTTTTAAGGGAAATGGAATTTAATAGATTATTAAGCCAGGCAATTAGTTTTTATGGTGACTCAGATAATGAAATTTCTACTTCAGATATTAAATCAAAAAAAATAACTAAGATCGATACAAAATCTTATAAAAGCATTATTAATGAAAAAGAATTAAACGAGCTAATCAAGAATCTAAAT
>Ga0209335_10002577_pt1 | contig 18951 bp, 13 predicted proteins | sample COG_09_FD_184753 | JGI IMG/M metagenome (GOLD analysis project Ga0209335, IMG submission 184753) | Pelagic Microbial community sample from North Sea - COGITO 998_met_09 (SPAdes) (version 2) | ecosystem: Environmental > Aquatic > Marine > Neritic zone/Coastal water | place: Helgoland, sampling...
CCTCAATCGAAGATTGTACGCGCAACGCGTTATATATTTGTGAACGCTTCAGCTTGCCCTACCCCGTCTACAAAGGGGCTGGCGTAACCTTTTCGGGCTTGGCTGAGACAGCGTATCCAGACTTTGTTCATGGTGCAGATGGCTTAGGGGACGTCGGTTTCCCCGTGCCAACGCGTCGTGTAGAGCCGCAGTCCTCGGTGGACTATATGATTGAAACGCTTCGCTCAACGCGTGAACCGGTCGAGGTGTTGGCTGTTGGCAGGATGACAAACCTTGCTGAGGCATTAAAGCAAGCGCCGGATATTGCGCCGCTGATTCACAGGATTGTGATGATGGGCGGTGCGGTCGCGGTACCTGGTAATGTGACTGAGTGGGCGGAAGCCAACATCTACGGAGACCCCGAGGCTGCAGCGTTTGTCTTTGATTCGGGTGTGCCCGTTCTGATGGTGGGGCTGGATGCAACGCTGCAGCATCGGATGAAAAAAACGGCTCTATTGTCTTTGCGGGACCAATTAGGGGATGCCGGAAAATTTTTATGGCAAATCAAGCAGTGTTACCTAAAATTTTACGCGGACAAGGGGGTCTTCGACGGATTTCCAATCCATGACTCCACCGCGGCGCTCGCGCTGGTTCATCCCGAGTGTTTTGAATTACAGCCTGGACATCTTGTGTGTGAGACAAAAGGTGCGCAGCGGGGCAGGACGGTACTAACGGCGTCAGTAAATGGGCCCCATACCGTTGCGATGGCGGTTGATTCAGACAAGCTGACACGCCGCTTCGAGGCCGCCATGCAAGCAAAATACGGTACGCAAGCGCTTTGATAAGGTTTGCCCACGCGACTTGTAATGGGCTTTGCGGAACGTGCGAAGATGATCCGGGTCTGCCAGCACTGATCTGCCGCTTTAGCGAATTCTGGCCGTGCCGGACCTGAGGTGAGTCAAGCGTGTTCAGGCGCCGTCAATCAACTGTCGTCTGAGCAGAAGGGCATGACATTATCGTGGTGCGTTAAGGCGCAGTAAACCGCAGTAGCAGTAAGGGCCTCAGTGCTTCCGGGCCGATCTTGCCTTAAAACAATAATCGTTTTTGACCCTCAGATTAACCCGTCTTAAAGCGTTCATTGACTTGCGCGCGGCCTTCGCTATTGCTGAGCCTGTGGCGCACTCCGGGCTGTTGTCGCGAGCGGTTGCTCGGCGGGTCACGGCGCCGTGCAGACCCGCGATGATGCCGTTTGAGAAAAATTGATAGCGGATCTGTTAGAAATATGGATAAAGTCTGGAGTTTTCTTGAAAAACTCGGCAAACTACGCGCCCGGCCAGAAAAGCGCTTGCACTTGAGGTGTATTAGGCGGGGCCAAGTCGCCGCTTCGAAAGTAAATCATTGGTTTGGTTTGTTTAGGGCGATTGGGTAGGGGCAAGGAATTACGGGGCTGTTGCGGTGCGGACAATCCGTAAATGGATTAAATGTGGAGATATTCTATGAAAATAGATTTTAAATTAATGGACAAGTCGCAGCTGTTGGGAAGTTTGACTGCATTAGCACTCATCCTGACACCTGCTCTACCTTTCAGTGCCTTTGGTGCGGATGAGGTTGAAGAGGTAGTGGTGGTTGGTACGCGGCGGGAAGCCCGTTCAGTTGGTGATTCGCCAGCACCGGTTGATATTATTTCTGGTTCCGATTTCGTCAACCAAGGTTCAGGCGACCTGCAGGATATGATCAGAACGTTAGTGCCATCTTTTAACGTGAACACCCAGCCGATTAGTGATGCTGCGACGTTGGTGAGACCGGCTAACCTTCGAGGCCTACCACCAGATGACATGCTCGTTTTGACGAACGGTAAGCGTCGTCACAGAGGAGCGGTTATTTCCTTCTTGGGTGGTGGCGTCGCTGATGGCGCGCAAGGTGCCGACATTTCTGCAATACCTTCAATCGCGTTAAAGAAAGTTGAAGTGCTGCGCGATGGTGCTGCGGCTCAGTACGGCTCGGATGCTATCGCTGGCATCATGAATTTCGTTTACCGAGACGAAGCAGAAGGTGGTGAAGTTCAAATTCGAACCGGAGAGTACTCTGAGGGTGACGGCGGTATGTGGCGAGTGGCTGCAAACGTCGGTATGCCATTCACTGCAGATGGTTTTGCTAACTTCTCTGTCGAACTTCAGGACAGCGAGGCAACGTCGCGGAGTGTCCAACGAGCCGATGCGCAAGCATTGTTCGATGGCGGCAACACCAATATCTGGAACTCCCCAAACCCTGCTCAGATCTGGGGCTCACCTGAGGTGAGCGACGACGTGAAGTTTGTCGCAAACATCGGCCTTGATCTTGATTCGTCCAAGAAGTTTTACTTGTTTGGTAACTATGCTGAGCGAAAAGTACTGGGTGGATTCTACTTCAGAAACCCCACAAACCGGGGTGGAATATTCTCCGCTGACGGCGGCGCGACGCGTCTGGTCGGTGATTTAGGCGAAGCGGCAGGTGGCGAAAGAACTTGTCCGGTGGTTGCTGTGCCCGATTCAGGGGCGGGTTCCGCGACAGACACAGCGCTTGCAGACATTAAGGCAAACCCCAACTGTTTCGTCTTTAACGAAGTCTTCCCAGGCGGGTTTACACCCAGCTTTGGTGGCGGTGTTTCAGATTGGTCGATTGCAACAGGCATCAGTGGCAGCACTGATAACGGTTTGATGTATGACCTGAGCGTCAGCATTGGCGAGAATCGTGCTGACTACTACATCGAAAACACGCTCAATGGTTCGCTCGGTCCCGATTCGCCGACTGCGTTCAATCCAGGGAGTTATGTGCAATTAGAAAAGACTGTCAATGCTGACTTTAGCAAAGGACTCCCTGTTGATAGCTTTGCGTCCGATCTGAACGTTGCATGGGGCTTGGAGTATCGCGAAGAGCAATTCACCGTTGTTGCGGGTGACGAAGCGAGCTGGGAAATTGGTCCATACTTTACGCAAGGCTTCGGGATTGGTTCGAACGGTTTCGGAGGCTTCTCACCGCAAATGGCAGGGGTTTGGGATCGCGGAAACTTTGCGGTCTATGTAGACCTAGAAGCGGATGTGACTGAATCGTTCTTGGTAGGGTTTGCAACGCGATACGAAGATTTTGACACCTTCGGTTCAACCAGTAATAGCAAGATTTCTGCTCGACTCAAGATCACGGACGATCTATCGATTCGCGGAACGGCTAGTACCGGATTCCGTGCTCCGACGCCGGGGCAGGCAAATATTGCTAACATTTCCACGGTTTCAGGGGCAGACGGAGTGCTGTTCCAGCGTGGAACTTTGTCGCCAACCAACCCAGTCTCTGTGTTCTATGGCGGTAAAGAGCTCACGCCAGAAGAGTCAGAAAGCATCAGCTTAGGCTTGGTATGGGATGTGACAGATGCTTTGTCGGTCACGCTTGACGCCTACCAGATCGAACTGTCGGATCGAATCACTCAAGGTGATGAGGTTAACGTCTCCGATGAAGACATCGCTACCTTGACTGATTTGGGTGTCACGGGTGCCGGCGATCTGACGACGTTCAAATTTTATGTGAACGATTTTGACACGACCACAACCGGTTATGATTTAGTCGCAACCTATGGCGCTGATATGTTCAATGGGAGCACTGAATTTACCTTCGTCTTAAGCGATGTGGAGACCGAAGTGGATCGAAGCAAGAACGGTTTGGTGGGAGAGGGGTTTATCAATCGACTTGAGAAATCTTTGCCTCAAACGCGTTGGAATCTATCTGCTGTCCACCTCAACGGAGATTGGAGAGTGCTGGCTAGAATCAACTCGATCGATGGATTTTGGACTGAGACCAGTGGCATGATCGATGGAATGGCAACGGTTGACTTAGAGGTTGCGCGCGACTTTGGTATGTATAACGTAACCCTTGGTGCGCAAAATGCGTTCGATGAGTATCCAGACGAGGAAGTCCAGGGTCTACAGGACGCCATCGGTATGCGTTACCCAGAAGCTGCGCCTTTGGGCTTCAACGGTGCGTTTTACTACGTCAAGCTCGGCATTAACTTTTAATTCCCATTCGGAAACTAAGAGATCTAAAAAGGGCACTTAGTGCCCTTTTTTTTGGCGTAATTTTTCTTAAATAGGCTGATGCCGCGATGGATTGCGCCGGGACGCCATGGTCGCGGGAAGTGCCTACTATGACTTTAAGGCGCCAGGGGTTGCGGTTATCGCAGGTGCCTGGCGCGTCGGATGCGCGGCATCTGCGCACTCGATCACGCCCACAATGTGATCCTGCTCGGTCGAAGCTAGGTTTGACTGATCCAGTCTTTGCAGCGGCCGCAGGGCGCCACGCGACGAGTCACGCCATGATAAAGTAAACGCCTTTTAAAAAAACTGGTTTTTAACAGGATGCGATATGGTGGCAATCGGTAAAAAGGCTTGGCTGAGCTTCTTGGTAATGAGTTTCAACTGTGGGGTGCTGCCCGCCGTAAAGGCGGACACTGAGCAGGCTGCCATCGCGATCAAAGCGGTTGTGGTCACCATGTTTGAACACGGCGAATTGGCGGGCGACCGGCCGGGCGAGTTTCAGTTTTGGATTGAGCGGTTCCCGCTCGATCGACAATTGCCGTTTGAGATGGGTCAGCACCCGCTACGGCTGAGCGCTTCCGGGGTTTTAGGGATCTGTACGGGCGGTGGCGTCACCAACGCCACCGCATCGATCATGGCCTTGGGTTTGGATCCGCGGTTTGATTTGAGCGCCGCGTATTGGGTCGTGGCGGGCATCGCCGGCGGCGATCCCAAAGATTTAACGATTGGTTCTGGGGCTTGGTCGCGCTACGTGATTGATGGCGATCTTGCCTTTGAAGTCGACGCACGAGAAATCCCCGAGGATTGGCCTTACGGCATGATTCCGTTGGGCGCCCATGCGCCGGCGGCACCTGGGGATGATGTGACCCAAGGTTGGACGGTCGATACCTCAAGTTTTACGCTGAATGCAGACTTGGCAGATTGGGCTGTTGCCACGTCAACAGGCGTTGTGTTGCCAACCTATCCCGCGTCTCGCGCCTTTTCAAAGCAGTTTAAAGGGTTTGCTGGCGCGCTTTCTGAGCCGGGCGTGATGCTGGGTGAGACCTTATCGGCTAGTACCTACTGGCATGGCGAGCGATTGAGTCAATGGGCCAATGACTGGGTTCAGGTTTACTCAAACCCAAAAATGAATTTCATGACGAGCAATATGGAAGACAGCGGCACGTTAACGGCCCTGCATCGCCTGGCACGGATTGGGCGGGTCGATCCAGAACGAATTATGGTCTTGCGCACGGTGAGTAATTACACGCAACCGCCGCCAGAGGCATCCGCGGTCTGGAGTGCAACCGCGGCGTACCCGGATTCGGGTTTGCCTGCGCTGGAATCCGCGTATCGTTTCGGCTCGGCCGTGGTTCGGGCGATCGTCAAGAATTGGTCTGTCTACGAAACGGCGTTACCAAAGCACAACGCTAGTGCCGAGCCATGAGTTTTTTAGCAGCTTGGTGATGGTCAAATTTTAAAGCCGCCACATCGACGCCGGTTAGGGCGCCGTCGCGTACCCGCCATTGACCCTGAACGAGCACGTGCTCAGCGCGGTCTGTACCCGATAAAAGTAGGCTTGCTAAGGGGTCATGATGCCCAGAGTGCTGAATACCATCGACTTTAAAAAAGGCTAAGTCCGCCTGTTTACCGACCTGAATCTGCCCGAGCTCAGGTCGATTGATGGCGTGCGCGCCGCCGCTGGTTGCCCAACGCAAGGCATGTTCAATTGATACCCGATCACTGCCGTAGTGCAGTCTTTGTAGTAGAAGCGCCTGTCGTGTTTCAAGGATTAGATTGGAGTGGTCATTCGAGGCAGCGCCGTCAACGCCCAGACCGATTTCAACTCCGGCGGCCATTAAGTCCAAGGTCCTGCAAATGCCGGACCCCAAAATCATATTGGAGCTGGGGCAGTGCGTGATACTGGTGCCGCTGGCGCCTAACCGTTGCATTTCTGTCGCGTTAAAATGAATGCCGTGCGCCAGCCAGGTTTTGGGTCCGAGCCATCCGAGTTCTTCTAGATAGTCGAGGGGTCTTTGTTCATACAAATCTTGGCAGAACGCATTTTCGTCCAAAGTTTCCGCTAAATGCGTGTGCAAGCCAGCCCCGTAGGCCGCAGCCAGAGCCGCTGTTTCTAACATAAGCGTTTTACTAACCGAAAAGGGCGAGCAGGGGGCTAAGGCAATTTGGATCATCGCGCCCGGGCTTGGGTCGTGATGCGCTTCAAGCATTTTTTGACTGTGGACTAAAATATCGGCCTCACTTTGCGTGACCCGATCCGGCGGCAGTCCGCCTTGGGATTGGCCCAGGCTCATGGAGCCTCTACAAAAAATGCTGCGCAGACCCAGGCTGTTAATGGCCTCAACCTGGATCTCGGTGGCATTGGTAAGCTCATCAGAAAACACGTAATGATGATCAACCGCGGTCGTACAACCTGACAACAGGAGTTCGGCGGCAGCTAACTGGGTGCTCAAAAAGATATCGTCTGGACTGAGTTTGGCCCAAATGGGGTAGAGTGCCTCAAGCCAAGGAAACAAGCTCTGGTTGCCAGCTGCCGGCACTGCGCGCGTAAGGGTTTGATAAAAATGATGATGCCCATTGATCAGCCCCGGCAAAACCACAAGCGCTGAGGCATCAAGGCATTCATCAAAGTGCTCTGGGGGACGATCAAGGATTTCCGCGATGACACCGTTCTCGATCATTAGACCCGCGCTGGCATCCAGTCCAGGCGTAAAAATGGCAAGTGGTTCCTTAATCCAGAGTTTCATATTGTTCTGCTGACGGGCGCAAGGCCGCAGCCTCGCAAAATAAAGGTAACCAGAAAGTCTGCCGTTTCGGTTAAGACCGGGTCGTCGAACTCCGCACGGTTGAGCAGGGATAAGGCTTGTACCTGAAAGTCGGCATAATGCTGGGTTGCCGACCAAATGAGAAAAATAAGGCGTTCAGGGTCAACCTGCTCGATTTTTCCAGCTTGCATCCACTGTTTGATGACCAGGGCTCGGTCTTGAACCCAAGCCCGCATACTCGTATTCAGATAGCCTTTCAAATTGGGCGCGCCTTGGATCATTTCGTTGGCAAACAGTCGAGACGCTGCTGGGTCTTGTTGCGCTTGTTTCAGTTTTTGTCGAATAAAAGCCTCTAGCGCCTGTGCGGGGTCTGATGCCTCGCTGACCTGATCAAATGCCAGGTTCCAAGATTCGATGATGCGCTCTAAAACAGCCAAATAGAGCTGCTGTTTTGATTTAAAGTGATAATGGATATTGGGCTTCGGCAACGCTGCGCGATCGGCAACGCGTTGCATGCGGGCGCCTTCAAAGCCGTATTGCGCGAATTCAGCTTTTGCCGCGATGAGGATGTGCGCCTTGGTTGAACTCGGAGCCGGCACTTCAGGGTTTGGTTGGTTGACCATATGGATCATTCTAGACGCGGATGTTATATCCATAAAGAACTATTTTTATTGATCTTTATAAGAATTGTACTAAACTTCCGATAAATCCTGACCATATGGTTAGCATAAAGCAAGCCATTTTGGCAGCCGATATCGGCGGATCCCAAGGGCAATAGAAAACGAAATGACTGAAACGAATGACTGACATCAGTAACCCCATCCAATTTTGGCTAAACAGGGCGTTGCAGGGCCATGCAGGGCGTGCTGATGAAACCCTGCTGACTTATCTAAGACACAGCGGGCGGGTGGGCACGAAAGAAGGCTGTGCTTCGGGGGATTGTGGCGCCTGCACTGTTTTAGTTCAAACGAATGACGGCGGGGCTTACAAGCCAATGAATGCGTGTATTCTACCGGTGCAGCAATTGCACGGGCAGGCGGTGATCACAGTCGAAGGCTTGCCCAATAACGAGGAACTGCATCCGGCCCAGACTGCCCTGATCACGACCCATGGGGCCCAATGTGGGTTTTGTACGCCGGGTTTTGTGATGGCCCTGGCTGGTTGGATGGATGAACAGGCAGTCAGCGCTGGCTCAGACCGTGGCGGGCAGCATAAACTCGACAGTGAGCAGGCCGAAATCACCCGCCTCAAGGCGTCTCGGGAAGCCATTTCCGGTAACCTGTGTCGCTGCACAGGTTATCGGCCCATCTTGCAGGCGGCAAAGCATTTGGCGAGCAACCCGCCAGTGGCCTTATCTGAAACCCATCAACGCCTCGATAGGGCGCGTTTTGATTCCGAGCCAGACCACTCAGCGCCCTATAACGCGGGCTTTCGAGCGCCGCACTCCCTCGACGATTTAAAGGTCCTGCTTCGGCAGCAACCGAGTGCGAAGTTGATTGCTGGGGGCACGGACCTCATGCTCGAGGCCACCCAGAAACAGGTTCGCTTCGATCAATTGATTAGCTTGGCGCGGGTGCCCGCGCTTCAAAGGCTTGAGATCCGTGACGATCGCGCCATTATTGGCAGTGCGGTCACCTACCAAGACCTCCAAGCAGCAACGCCATTGCGCTGGCCTGCGTTGCACCACTTCTTGTCTCGGTTGGGGTCACCACAGATTCGTAATCGAGGCACGATCGGCGGCAATCTAGGTACCGCGTCACCGATCGGAGACCTACTGCCGATCTTGCTCGCAATGGATGCAACGATTGTGATGTCCCATTTCGAAGCGGCGGACCGAAACGTTCCGATCGCGGCATTCTTACAAGGTTATCGGAAAACGCAGTTGCAACCGGGCAATTTCATAAAAGAGGTCCAGGTCACAGGTCTACAAGATTTTCTTCGTTATTATAAGATTTCAAAACGACAAGAAGATGACATTGCGGCGGTGTCCGTTGCTGTCCGATTGAAGCTGGATGCCGAGCGTATCACGTTGGCTCGGATTGCTCTTGGTGGGGTTGCTGAACAAGCCCTGCGATTACCCATGCTTGAGCAGGCGCTTCAAGGGCAAGTAATTACCGAGACACTTATGACGGCGTTGCACCAGCAGGCACTGGCCCAATTAGACCCGATCAGCGATGTCCGCGCCAGCCGAGGCTATCGACGCGAGATGGCGGCGAACCTATTAGTGCGAGCGCTTAAAGAAGCGCTTGGGTTACCCATGCCACAAATCTATGGATTGGATGATGCGTAAGCTCGCAGCGACAGCAGAAACGGGTGCGGTCGGTGCGACGGTCGGCCAAGCGCTTGCGCATGAGTCCAGTGAAAAACATGTTCGCGGCACGGCGGCTTATGTTGACGATGTGCCGGTGCCGGCGGGCACGCTGTTCGTTGCGACCGGTTGGGCACCGGTTGCTGTGGCCAATGACCTGAGTCTGAATCTTGATCAGGTTCGACAGTCCGAAGGCGTCATTGACGTTTGTACGGCGGCCGATGTGCCGGGCAGCAATGATGTGTCTCCCGTGCATGAAGGCGATGTCTTGTTCGCCGCAGGCGAAGTCTCGTTTCATGGCCAAGTGGCGTTTGCGGTTGCTGCAACGAGCCAGTATCTGGCGGAGGTCGCCGTAAAAAAAGCGATCTTCACCTATGAGGCCCAACCGGTTCAGTTGACCGCCAAAGCAGCGATGGCAGCTGACGATTTTGTACTGCCGACTCGGACATTTCGGATGGGGTCACCAGAGCGCGCAATGGATAACGCCAAAAGACAAATACAAGGGGTGCTCCATATCCGCGGCCAGGAGCATTTCTATCTCGAAGGCCAGATCGCTTTAGTGAGCCCTACAGAAGATGGTGGGGTTGCCGTTTTGATCTCCTCTCAACATCCCAGCGAAGTCCAAAAATTGGTGGCAAGCACCTTGGGCATTGCGCTGAACCGGGTGGCCGTCAGCGTTCGTCGGATGGGCGGCGCGTTTGGCGGCAAGGAAACCCAAGCCGCGCCGCTGGCCTGCATTGCTGCTTTGTTTGCGCGTCGTACCGGGCGAACGATTAAATATCGAATGCCTAGGCAGCAGGACATGATTCAAACTGGTAAGCGCCATGACTTTGAAAATGAATATCGCTTAGGCTTTGATGACCAAGGGGTAATCCAAGCGGCGGATCTCACTTTGGCTGCGCGCTGCGGCTACTCAGCAGATCTATCCGATAGCATTGTCGATCGCGCGATGTTTCATGCTGACAACGCGTACTGTCTTCAAAATGCGCAAATCACTGGCTACCGCTGCCGAACCAATACCGTGTCGAATACGGCGTTTCGCGGCTTTGGTGGCCCCCAGGGGATGCTCACGATCGAAGCCGCGATGGATCATATGGCGAACGCTTTAGATCTTGATCCGGTTGATGTGCGCCTGCGGAACCTGTATCGACCTGGCAATGATGAAACGCCCTATGGCCAGAGAGTGTCGGACTTTCGGTTGGGAAGAATGATGGATCAGTTAATTGAGCAATCTGATTATCGACAACGCCGGCAAGCGATTACTCGGTTTAATGCCAGTCAATCCTATTTACGGCGGGGTCTTGCGCTGACGCCGGTCAAGTTTGGTATCTCCTTCACAGCCACGCATCTCAACCAAGCGGGCGCCCTGATCCATATCTACTCAGATGGGAGTGTGCACCTGAATCATGGTGGTACCGAAATGGGTCAGGGCTTGCTGACAAAGGTGCAGCAAATCGTTGCGTCCGCCTTTGGCGTGAGCACAGCGCTGGTTCAAGTCAGTGCGACCGCAACGGACAAGGTGCCCAATACGTCACCCACGGCAGCCTCGTCTGGAACAGACCTGAATGCAATGGCTGCTTTGGATGCCGCCAATCAAATTAAAGCGCGATTGATTGCGTTGATAGCCCAAGGCGATGTGGTTGGGCCCGGTGAGTTTTCTGGTGGCAAGGTTCGCCATGGCGATGTGATCTGGGATTGGTCTGATTTGATTCAAGCGGCCTACTTGAACCGGGTCTCGTTGTCGGCGACGGGTTTTTACAGAACGCCTGATATTCATTTCGACCGGGAAACGGGTAAGGGGCAGCCTTTTTATTATTATGCGTTTGGCGTTGCCTGCAGTGAGGTCGTGGTCGACACCACAACGGGCGAATATCGGCTCAGCCAAGTGGATATCCTGCATGACGTGGGCCGAAGCCTTAATCCGGCATTGGATCAGGGGCAGATTGAGGGCGGTTTTGTCCAAGGATTGGGCTGGCTTACAACGGAAGAGTTGCTTTGGAACGAGGCCGGTCACCTCATTTCCAACAGCCCATCAAATTATAAAATACCGACCGCGTTTGATATCCCTGATCATTTTAAAGTGACCTTGTTTCAAGAAGACAACCCAGAGGCCACTGTTTTTCATAGTAAAGCAGTTGGTGAGCCGCCGCTCATGCTGGCGATTTCAGTCTGGTGCGCGTTACGGGATGCTTGTCGGCGGCCATCCGAGCCCCTGCCAGATTTGGCGGTGCCCGCGACGCCCGAACAAGTTTATTGGGCGTTCTCAGGGCGCAAGGACGCGCCGGAATTAGGGAGCACCGCATGACATCCTGGCAAACCGCGATTGCAGCGTGCCATCAAGCCGCAGAAGGCTTTGTTGTCGTGACCTTACTTCAGGCCAAAGGGTCTACGCCCCGGGACGGCGGTAGTAAAATTGTGGTGACGCAAACGGAAACCTTCGACTCCATTGGCGGCGGTGGATTAGAGCATTTGGTGATCGCACGTGCCCGAGACCTGCTCACTCAAGGTGTACCAGTTCAGTGCGTTGAACACTTTCCGCTAGCTGGCAAAGCGAATCAATGCTGTGGTGGTAGCGTGTCGGCCCTGTTCGAAGCCTTTCCGGAATCAAAGCGTTCTGTGGTGGTGTTTGGTGCAGGTCACGTCGGCCGGGCCGTGGTTCAAGTTTTATCGGAATGTGATGCACGGATCGATTGGGTGGATGCTCGGGCGGCGCAGTTTCCTCAGAGGATCCCAGGTAATGTGCAACGCCTCGTGCTGGAACAACCCGAAATGCTGATCGAGTCTCTTCAAGCGGATGCCATCGTGCTCATTTTGACCCACGATCATGCCTTGGATTACCGATTGCTAAGAACGTTACTTGATGAGACGGAACTGTCATCGATTGGCATGATTGGGTCGAAAACTAAAAGTGATCGATTTCGAGCACGCCTGCGCCGTGATGGTATTCCTGAGCAAGAGGATGCGCGCTGGCGGTGTCCGGTTGGCTTGCCGGCAGTGCGCGGTAAGTTGCCAATGGAGGTTGCGATCAGTATTGCAGCAGAGGTATTGAGTCAGCCGTCCTTGCTAGACGACGGCAAGCGAGTGGGTGTGTCGTGGAAGTCGGTCCAAGCTGTATTGGGGAAGCCGTAATGTCAGACCAGCTAGAAACCTTTAACCAGCTCGCTGAAGGCGATGCATTGATTGAACTTTTAAAGGTTTGTTCCTCGCAAGTTTGGGCGCGTTCTGTACTGGCGCAGCGGCCTTTCAGCGATAAAAGGGCGTTGCTGACGGCCTCGGACAAGGCCTGGCAGTTAACGCACGAGGCAGATTGGCTCGAAGCCTTTGATGGTCATCCGAAAATAGGCGATGCTCAAGCCCTTCAAGCCGGACCGGAATCAACGGCGATGCAAGAGCAAGGGCAAGTCAATGCGGCAAAGGATTCGACGCGCAAGACCTTAGCGCGCCTAAATCAGGTCTATTTGGAGCAGTTTGGATTTATTTTTATTATTTGCGCATCGGGACGGTCAGCCGAGGAGATGCTCAGCGTTTTGGAGCAGAGCCTAAGTCGGTCTCGGGTTGATGAATTACAAAGAGCGGCGAGCGAGCAATCAAAGATCACGACACGTCGATTGCAAGCCTGGTTCGATTGAGATTTACCCAAAGCGCACTGAAGATTTTTGAGCGGCGCGTCAATGTCGATTAGGCCAAGCGCACGCGGGTTATTCACATTAAGCCGCGTCAAACCAAGGAAATAACATGACTCAAGCTGCCATTACGACGCACATCCTTGATTTGGACTCGGGCGAACCAGCGCGCGGCGTTCTGGTTTGGTTGCAATGTCCCGAGGGCCAAAAGCTTCAGGCAATCACCGATGCCGATGGCCGGATTAGCGAGTGGCAAGGCCATTTGCTGCTGACCGAGGGCGTCTACGAAATGCGCTTTAAAGTGGGCGCTTATTTTTCAGCACGCGGGGTTGAAACGTTTTTTGATGAGATTCCGGTTCAGTTCCACACAACGACCGCTCGGGCACATTATCATGTACCGTTGTTGCTCAGCCCGTTTGGTTACTCGACGTACAGGGGGAGCTAACACCGTGCGTTTGATTCGAAGCCGAATACTCCATTGGCCAACTGACCAATGGCATCAACCAGAATATTGGGAAGACGGGATCTTACTGATTGAGGCGGGGAAGGTTTTAGATTTGGGCCCTGCTGAACGGTTTATCACAGCAGGACTCGACCTCACACACTGCGAGCATTATCCAACGCGGTTGGTTTTACCCGGTTTTATCGATCCCCATCTACATTTCCCGCAAGTGGATGTGATGGCGAGCTTTGGTGCTCAGCTCTTGGATTGGTTGAATGACTATACCTTTCCGGCTGAAGCACGGTATAGCGACCAGGTCTTTTCGGAGGCCGCTGCCGAAACGTTTTTAGACCTGCAGCTGCGCCATGGCACAACCTCGGCATTTGCCTTCTGCACCAGTCATCGCAATTCGGTCGAGGCGTTGTTCGGGGCAGCCGAGCGTCGTCAACTGCGCATGGTCGCGGGTAAAGTGTTGATGGATCAAAATGCCCCAGCCGAAATTTTGGATACGGCCGAATCAGGCGCTCAAGACAGCGAAGACTTGATCCGCGCGTGGCACGGCCGGGGTCGTCTGGGATATGCCTTAACCCCGAGATTTTCAGGCACCTCATCGAGTGCCCAACTTGAAAAAACCGGTTTGTTGGTCCAACAGTACCCGAGCGTCTGGCTGCAAACGCACTTGTCGGAGAATCTTGCGGAAATTGCCTGGATCAAATCGGTTCACCCACAATACCAGGATTATTTACAAAGTTATGAGGCCCACGGCTTGGTCCCGAAAGGCGGGTTGTTTGGACATTGTATTCACCTGACCGAGTCTGAAACACAGCGCTTAGCCGACGCAGGCGGTGTGGCGGTTTTTTGCCCGTCGTCGAATCTGTTTCTGGGGAGCGGCTTAATGCCTTTTGAGGCTTTGCAGGCGGCGGGCGTTGACTTGGCGATCGCCTCCGACATTGGCGGTGGTACAAGTCTTAGCATGCTGAAAACCCTGGCAGATGCGTATAAGGTCTGTCAGTTGCAAAAGTACGTGCTGCACCCGTTCGAGGCGTTCTACCGGATTACGCGCGGCAACGCGCGGGCAACCGCATTAGAGGGGTTTATTGGTGATTTTCGAGTTGGGCAAGAAGCCGACTTCGTGATGATTGATCCGGCCCAGGTTCCCTTGATAGCGCGCCGAGTGCAGTCTGCTCAAGATCTGCAAGGCGAACTGTTTATTTATATGACCTTGGGTGACGAACAACTCATTGCTGAAACCAGTATTTTGGGCGAGCCGGCTTATCGGGCAGATGCGTCATGATGGCGCCATACTGGTTAGAGTGGTTTGAACTGCTGCTGCGTTGGCTTCATCTTCTGGTTGGGGTTGCCTGGATTGGGGCGTCCTTGCACTTCGTTTTGGTGGATCGCAGCCTGATCAGTGACCCCGAGGATGATGTTGTAAAGGGCCGGTTCTGGGCGATTCATGGTGGCGGCGTCTATCAGTTCACGAAATATAACCTCGCGCCGCCCGAATGGCCGGCAACGCTGCATTGGTCAAAGTGGGAGGCCTACACGACCTGGTTAACGGGTATGGCATTGCTGGCGCTGATCTATTACCTGCGGAGCGATGCCTATTTAGTCGGAACAGGGAAATGGGTGACTGACCCCGGCCAGGCGATTTGGGTAAGCCTCGGGCTGATTGCGAGCAGCCTTGCCCTGTATGAAGGACTCATACGGAGTCCCTTGGCGCGACGAACCGGTTTGTTTGCGGTGCTCATTATTGTGCTGGTCTTGATCCTGTGCTGGCTTGCCACGCAGCTCTTGTCGAATCGAGCCGCGTTCATCCACGTCGGTGTTGTCCTGGGTAGCATCATGGTCGGCAATGTCTTTTTCGGTATTATTCCCGCACAAAAAGCCTTTGTTGCCGCCGTTCAGGCGGGACGAGATCCAGATTTGGCGTTAACGCTTGCCGCTCGGCATCGGTCGTTCTTCAATAATTATCTGACGATGCCTGTTTTGTTTTGCATGGTCAGTTTGCATTTTCCGTTGCTTTATCAGCACAGTTTGAATTTCCTGGGTCTGTTTTTGGTGATGTTGGCCGGCGCGGTGGCGCGCCATTTTTTTAATTTACGGCATTTGAATATTCTTCATTGGCGCTATCTTTGGATGGCGGCAGGTTTGGTCGCACTGACGATGCTGCTGTTGCGCCCGCCGGTGCTGGATGACGTCAACGCACCGAATGCTTTGACCACAACGGTGGAATCGATTGAGCCCGTACTCACAAAGGCCGAGATTGATGCGCTCATGATGACCCATTGCGCCAACTGTCACAGCGCCGCGCCAACGCATCCCGGTTTTGCAACAGCGCCGGGGGGCTTGTACTTTGCAGATCAAGAAGATCTGTTGCGCCAGAAAACGCGCGCCGCGTCGGCGATCGGTTCCGGCTATATGCCCCTTGGTAATATGACGAAACTCACTGGCGCCGAACGGGCGCGACTGATGCGTTACTTAATAACGAGTGAACCCGAGGCCGGCGGCTGATTCGGGCACGATTTAATTCGGGAAAAGGATATCAGCCATATCCGGTTTGCCCTGACGAATTTCAGCCTCGGTTAGACCATTAATCTCATGTGGGAAAACCAGCCATTGGTCCGTTTCATGAACGTAGTAGTCTGGGATAACCTCGGTCTGATTTTTTTTCGGCTTAAACCAAGGGCACGCAATCCGGATGGTTTCGGGCAGGTTACGTCGGGACTTTTCCTTGAGTTCACGCAGTACTGCGGAAATGCTCCGGCCGGAATCAAAGACATCATCCACTATCAGTAAGTGATCATCGTGATTGGCGCGGTCAATAATATATTGTAAGCCGTGGACGCGAACGTCTTTGTCCTGCAAGTCAATGCCATAGTAAGAGCTTGTACGAATCGCGATGTGATCGCTCTCGAGACCTTTGTACTCAAGGTATTCTTGAACCGCGATCCCAACGGGCGCGCCGCCTCGCCAGACCCCAACAATAAAATTAGGTCGAAAGCCGCTCGCGTAAATTTGTTCTGCTAAGAGGAACGAATCCCTGAGCAAATCGGCGGCGGAAATAAAATGCTTATCCATAGGAATCCAAAACGTTGTGCAGTGAAATAGGGCTCAAGACCGATTAGGCCGCCGAGTTAAAGACTGATATCTTAGCGGAATATTGTCTAAAAAGAGGGTGACCTGTGGCACGAATCCTAAAATATCTAGGCTACCACGAAGCCGCGCAATCCCCCAAGACTGAAGTATTGGCGGGGGGCACAACCTTTCTTGCCATGGTTTATATTACGGTTGTGAATCCGTCTATCCTGTCTGATGCGGGGATGGATTTTGGGGCTGTTTTTGTCGCGACGTGTTTGGCCGCGGCATTCGGCAGCTTCATGATGGGCGTGCTGGGCCGGTATCCGATTGCCCTTGCGCCGGGCATGGGCCAGAACGCCTTCTTCAGCTACGTCATCGTGCTCGGCATGGGATATGCGTGGCAGACAGCGCTTGGCGCAGTGCTGATCTCTGGCATCCTTTTTATCGTTCTGAGTGTACTGCCCATTCGAGAATGGCTATTTAATGCTATTCCGATGAATATCAAATATGGCATTTCAGCAGGTATTGGGTTTTTTATTGGTTTCATTGCACTAAAGAATGCAGGCATTGTGATCGATAATCCGGCAACCCTGGTAAGCCTTGGGCCGCTGACTCAGGTTGAGGCAGTGCTGTGTTTGGGCGGGTTCATCTTGATTGCCGTGCTGAGTACCCGGGGATTCGTGGGCGCAATTATTTTCGGGATTGGGAGTGTTTCGATCCTGGGTTGGCTACTCGGTGTGACTGAATTCCAAGGGCTGGTTTCAACACCGCCCTCGATCGCGCCGGTTTTCCTGCAGTTTGATCTTGAAGCGGCGCTCACAATGTCGATGGTGCCAGTTATTTTGGCCTTACTCTTGGTTGATGTTTTTGACACAGCGGGCACGATGGTTGCGGTCTCGCAGCGCGCGGGACTGCTGGACAAGCAGGGTAAATTGCCCAACCTGCGACCTGCATTACTGGCGGACTCTGGTGCAACGGCAGTTGGGGCGCTGTTGGGTACGTCTTCTACCACGAGTTTTATTGAAAGCGCAGCAGGCGTCGAAGCGGGCGGCCGCTCGGGTCTGACCGCCGTTGTCGTGGGGGTTCTATTTTTGTGCTGTTTATTCTTCGCACCCTTGGCGCAAAGTGTTCCCGCTTACGCAACGTCTGCCGCCTTGCTCTTCGTGGCGTGTTTGATGGTGAGTAGCTTAAAAGAAATTGATTGGACTCGGATTCCAGAATATGTGCCGGCGGTGGTGGGCGCCTTGGCGATGCCATTGACTTTCTCAATCGCAGACGGAATCGGACTGGCGTTCATCACCTATGCGCTCATCCGGATCGGGTCCTTTGAGTTTAAAGTGGTTGATGCCGCAAGTTTTGTGATCGCCGGCATCTTTCTGCTGAAGTATTTGCTGCTGTAGGTGGTGCGGTTGTTAGTGATGAAGATCGATGAGGGGCTTTAGGATGCGCCGATGAGTGACGAGGCACTCAAGCTTTCAGGACAGTCCCTTGTTCTGGGTAGCCAACATGCACTGGCAGCCGTGGGCGGCATCATTGCCGCACCGCTCATTATTGCAACCGGTATGGGCTTGTCTGCGAGCCAGACCAGTTATTTGATAAGTGCTGCCTTGGTGATTTCCGGCCTGGCAACGGTCCTGCAGATTGTCCGGGTTGGACCCTTAGGGTCAGGCCTTTTAAGTCTTCAAGGCACCAGCTTTGCTTTTGTTGGGCCACTTATTTTTCTCTACCATGGGCTTGCGGAGACCCACTCGAGTGATGCGGCACTTGGGATCCTGTTTGGCTCCGCCTTAGTTTGCGCGGGTGTGATGATCGTGTTGACGGTGTTTGTGAAGACGCTAAGGCAACTCATCACAAGTAATGTCTCGGGCTTAACCTTGGTGCTGATTGGCGGCTCGCTGATGGAGACAACGGCCCGAAATTTATTTGAAACCTATACGCGCACGGCTGCGCCCGGTCCTTTGTTATGGGTGTGTGGCATTACATTGGTTGCGCTGCTCGCATTGTCGCTCGCACCGCAGCCCCGATTGCGGATGGTTGCAATCATAGTCAGTCTAGTTGCAGGGACCTTCGCGGCGAGTTTCTTTGGTTGGGTTGATGCAGCCTCACTCAACTTCTCCAATGCACTCTTCCTACCAAGTCTAATGCCCTTCGGTTTTGGCATTGATTGGATGGTGGTGGCGATCTTATTTCCGATTTTCTTAGTCTCAGCCACCGAAAGTATCGGAGATCTTACGGCAACAAACGCGTTGTCTGGCCATCCTTATGGAGATGCTTCGTACTGGCGCCGGCTTCGCGGCGGCTTGATGGGGGATGCTGTGAATTCCGGCTTGGCGAGTGTCTTTGGAACCTTTCCCAATACGACCTTCAGCCAAAACAATGGTTTAATTCGGTTGTCTGGTGAATCGCGTCCCACCATCGGCTTGTATGCGGCAGGGATACTGTGCTTGCTTGGACTCATGCCCGTCCTGGCAGAGGCCGTTCAAATGATTCCAGAACCGGTGATCAATACGACGACGTTCATTCTGTTTGGGTTGGTGGCCTGGGCTGGTCTGCAGGTGTTTAAAAGCAATGCGCGTTCTTGGCGCTGCGGCGTGATTTTCTTGGGGGGATTGGCGGGCGGTTATGGGGTCGCGGGCAATGTTGAGAGCTGGACCGTGCTACCAGGATTGCTGATTCAGATTTTAGCCTTCCC
>Ga0209335_10002578_pt1 | contig 18946 bp, 20 predicted proteins | sample COG_09_FD_184753 | JGI IMG/M metagenome (GOLD analysis project Ga0209335, IMG submission 184753) | Pelagic Microbial community sample from North Sea - COGITO 998_met_09 (SPAdes) (version 2) | ecosystem: Environmental > Aquatic > Marine > Neritic zone/Coastal water | place: Helgoland, sampling...
GGCATAGGTATATCAACAAATATTGAAGGATTTGCAGATAATGCATACCAATCTATTTTATCTTGATTTTTAAACAATATTTTAATTGCATTTCTATTTGAAGATAATGCTGACCAATCTAAAGGTTCATCCATATACAATAATAACTGTTTTTTAGTAAAATCTACTATAATATTTGGATTTTTATCTTCCCATCTTGATATATAATAATCTACTTTTCTCTTTAATTGTTCGAATGTAGTTATATTAGTAATAGCAATACGTAATACTAAACGTTCTTTCATTTTAATTTTTTGCTTAATTAACTCTATTGCATTTGGATTTCCTGATAATTTATTCCAACATATTTTATCTATTACTTCTACTTCATAATTTTCTAAGCGTTCTTCCAATTTTATATAATTATCAATTGTCATTGTATTATTTTCATATTTAATTTTTTTAGTAATTATATCAATTGCATTTTCGTTTTCAGACAAAAATGCCCATCTTATTAAATTCTGATTTGCTTCCAATAAATTAATTGCATTTCTATTTGTTGATAACAAATACGATGATAAATGATATCTAAAATCATCTTCAGTTGATTGTTCTGTTTCATTAAACTTAGATTCTATAAGATCAACTGCATTTTCATTTTCAGATAAATAACCCCAATGTATTCTTGATCTATTTTCTTTCAATAATTTAATAGCATTTGCATTAGACGATAAACCACAAAAACACAGTTTATTTGTATAATCTAAATTGTAATATTGTTCTTCTGTAAGTTTAGATTCTAATTTTAATTTTTCTTCAATTAAATTAATTGCGTTTTCATTTAAAACCAATCTTGAATAATCTATTTTATCTTTATTTTTTTTTAATATATCAATTGCATTTCTATTTAATGATAAATTTTTCCAACTTATTTTATCCAAATTAGTTTCTAATAATCTAATAGCATTTGAATTTTTTGATAAATATTTCCAATTTATTCTATCTTTGTTTGCTTCTAAAAAATCTATAGCATTTACATTTGCTGATAACATCTTCCAATCTAATTTTTCTATATCTATCCATTCTAATAATACTTTCTTTTTGGGTAGGAAAGACCAATAATATGTTAAAATCAATTCAATATTGTTATCACTCAAAACTTTTATATTTTTTAGTAATCTTTTAACAATAAAAAATCTACTTATTATTTTTGAATTATCCATTCTACTATTATCTTATTTTTATTATCATTTTTATATAAAAAATATTTAATATTATATTAACAATAGCTTAAAAGAATGATTAGTCATAATTTTACAGCTTTAATAACATATTAAATAAAACAACTTGCTAAAAATATTATTACAACGCAAGAAAATGAAATTAAACTTATTATAGGCTTTGCTTTTTGTTGCCACCGATGGGGTTCGAACCCATGCGGAGAGATACTCCAAAAGATCTTAAGTCTTTCCCCTTAGACCAACTCGGGCACAGTGGCATAACAAAACCTATAATAATAATAAAAATAATTAAATATTCAACTTATAATACTTATAAGTTAAATATATTAGTTATATTGTCTTTATATAGTTTTCAATAAAAATACCTTAGTATTTTTTCAAGTTCATAAGGATTTTCAGTTATATTAAAACCTGTTAGGAAACTTAAATCATTACATATTTCTGGATCTTTAATTTTATTTGTTTTTTTAATAGGTATTGCTGGTTTTATAGTATTGTTTTTGCTTAATCTTTTATAAGGCCATTTTTGAATATTAAAATGTCTGCAAATCTTTTTTAACGATGTTTTTGATATACCTAGATGATCACAAGCATTCTCCATTGTCATATCAAATAATTGTTCTATATCTTCGTAATATATAGTAATAAATCCATCATCTTTTCTATTTTGTACTCTTGGATTCAATGTATAAGACATCTTAATTTTTTTATTTTTGTGTTCATTTTTATATATTATTGAAAAATGATATCATTTTATTAACAATTTAAAATGTCAAATACATCTAATTACAAAACAATAAGTAATATTATTCAAAAAAAATTTGATTACAAACCAAACAATAAAACATATAAAATTATATGTAAATATTCTTATACTATTAATTACATTATATTATACGATTTTATTGAAATTATATATCATTCATACAATAAAAATTATGATAGTGCTATTGTCAAACTAGACACATTATATAATAAATATTATGATTTTAATTCTAATGATAAAGCAATTATGATCAAGTTATTTAATACTAATTATAAATCATTAGATATTTTTTCAGTTTTCTTTATTTTAAATCTAACATCTTCTGTTAAATTACTAGAAACAAATAAAGAATTAGCAAAAATATATAATATTCAATTATCAAATTTACAAAATAATATTCAAAAATCAAAACAAATTCCAAAGATATATATTCCAAAAATTATTAATATTATTGAGAACAATAAAAAATGATTATATAAAAATACCTAAATCAAACCAATGTATAAAAAATGTATTCATAATCGCAAATTATATGAATGTTGTAAAGATTGTAATGTTAAAGGTGTTTGCCTACATAATAGAGTTAAGTCAAGGTGTAGAGAATGTAATGGTGGTAGTTTTTGCGATCATAGTCGTAGAAGATCTAGATGTCCTGAATGTTGTAAAACAACGAAATACTTATGCCCTCATAATAGACAAAAAGCATTTTGTTATGAATGCGGTGGTTCGCAAATATGCCCACATAATAAATATAAAGCTCGTTGCAAACAATGCGGTGGTTCGCAAATATGTCCGCATAATAAACATAAACAATGGTGTAAGGAATGTAATAAGCCTATGATATGTATTCACGGACTTATAAATTGTAAAACTTGTATTTTGGCAAATACCGAAAAATTAAAAATGTTAAATATTATTCGCGAACTTAATAATAATACTAGCGAACTTAATATTAGTATTGATATTATTAAAAAACAATACAATATTTGTAATCATAATAATATTAAAACAAATTGTATTCAATGTCAAAATACTTTCATAGAATCTATTTTAAATTAATGATAGTTCTACATCAGTAATATCTACTTCAAAATCTTTTATATTTAATATTGGTTTTCCATATGTTTGCGGATTCTTTGGAAATAACTTAACCTTATGTGGATAATGTGTTGTCATTCTACCATTTACAAATGCTAATTTTCTTTTTTCTAATTGCTTTTTTGTCGCAAAATTACGTGGCACCATACATACATATACAACACAACGATAATTGAAATTATCTACTTTTTCTACTGGATTACCATAATGAACTGTTCTACTATCCCAAAATACACCATAGCCTTTTGGACATTTTATATATTTTATTTGACAATTATTTTCAATATAAAACTGTGTTTCTTCTTCATTTAATTTATACCAATCTTTCTTATCTAAAATATTGAAATTGGCTTGAAATGCTTTATGATAATTATTACTTCCTTCCAATATTACTAAAGTAGCATCACCTTCTTTTGTATCATATGCATTTATCCAGCTTTGAATACATTCAAACTCATTTCTCGTATAACTTTGATCTACGTGAAACCAAGTATTATTCTTACGAGTTGGTTTATCCAATATATATACACTTACACCATCAAAACTTACTATCAGATCATCAGTATCCCATAGATGCTTAAAAATATTTATTACTTTTGGATTCTTTCTTACATTCCAAGCCAACTTAGAATGTCCCACTTTCCAATGTTGCAATAACATCTTATGTGATGGATACAAATTCAATATCTGTTTATAAGTTTCTTTATTATTTCTATCAATTGGTATAGATAGATCTTCTGTTAAATATTCTAATAAATCCCATTTATCATTTATCATTTGTGTACATTCTTCTTCATTCAATAATGGTATTATAGCTACTCCATATTCTTTAATTTTATCTTTAATAGTTGAATAATCTGATAAGTATTTCTCAAATTCGTATGACATTAATAAAATACAAAAATTAATTACATCATTTTTTATATTCCATACATATGATCTAGATCATAATCATAATCATAATACCAATATCTATCAACATCTTCTACAAATATTTCTACTTTTTTAATTTCATCTGTTAAATATAGAATATTTAATTCGATTATCTTTAATACTATATCATCATCCAATAAATCAAAATAATTCATTTATAAATATTTTTGACATATATGCTTTATATTCCAATACCATAAAGTATCTTTAAATATTATTGTTGGATATGTTTTTATTTTTCTATGAAAAACAAATACCATTTTCTAAACATATGTTATCTATTTGTATTTTTGCTTTTTTTATAAATATTATTTTTAATCCAATTATCATACGAATACCATATAATCAATGGTTTATTATTAAATACTATTGTTGGTTTATGTTTATCAAGCGTATTTAATTTAACTAAAGGTTTCCATACGAATATGTTAATAATAATATTATAATCCGTTTCTTAATAATTCACGTATATCTAATAATATATCTTTAATACTTTCTTCATTTTTTAGTAATTCTTCTGTTATATTAAGTTTATCTAAAACTATTTTAGCAGCTTCTTGTTTTGCTGTTTTTTTATTTAGTTGTTCAGAACACCATTCGTATTCTATATTATCAACAATTAAACGTGATATAAATGTATTATTATCTAAAGTTTTTTCTTCATATGTTATACTTAATTTATTACGATCTAAATACGTTTTAAGTTGTTGTTGATAAGACATTATTATTGTAAAATGTATTTATATTTTTATATGTTTATAATTATAAATGTTAGATTGCAATTGCGGTAAATGTCCGAAAATTAATACTAAAAGAGTTAAAGAAATTAATATGAATAGTTTTATTGATAAATTTCAAAAAATTAATAAATTATATACATAATATTATTGTTCCTATTATTATAAATATAAATCCTATCCAATGTTTTAATTCTATATTAGCTTTAAAAAATATAAAACTTATTATTAATAATAATACCAATTCATATACTGCTAATAACTTAAAATACCCTGGATGTGAAGAATTATTTATTAAATAATAAGATGCACAATTCCACAAAGCCAATAAAATACCACCTAATATCAAATATTTATAATTATCTTTATCTATATTATATATTTCCTTACTTGTTATACCATATACCAATAATATAATGCCTGCTATTATAGATGCTACTATTGGAAAAATATTACCGGAAAATGATACATATTTTTGTAATAATATTATAGATATTCCAACAACAATACGACCTATTGTAATTAAATAATAATACATATTTATATTAAAATGACAAAAGAAGAAAAGATAATCGTATTAGTTGATCATTTCAATAAATATGATTCAAATTATTTTATTAAAAATATTAATATAGATAGTATTGATTATTCTAAGTTTTTCAATTGCCTCTTAAAACCTGATATTATTGGTATTTATACCAGTGTTATGAAAGATATTTCACCATCTTCAAACACTGTAGCAAGTAAATCTACTTCAAATAAAACTGATTATATTTCAGTTTTAAATACACACTTTAGTTCCAAAGATATTAAGTATTTTTTAAATAAAATAAGTTCTAATACTAGTATTAATTATAAAAATTATTTAAAATGTTTATCAAGCACTAATATTAATTCTATTTATAACAATGTTAAAAAAGATATATCACCTAATACACCTTCACAATCACCTAATACACCCTCACAATCACCTAACACACCTTCACAATCACCTAATACACCCTCACAATCACCTAACACACCCTCACAATCTAAACCTGCCAAAACAACTACAACTGATTCTGTTGATTTTCTACCATTTACAACAAAAAGAATACCTCAAGATCTTAATGCTGAAATTGAAAGAATTAAAAGTTATAGAAGAAATGCTAAAAAACAACAAGGATTAATGCAATTAGCACAATTATTTCAAAATGATATTATAACAATAAGATCTAATCATTATAATTATATTTTACAGATTCAAATAATTAATTATTTATCTTTAAGAGATGATACATTATTGTATATTGGAAAAGTTCTTAATAGTCCTGATGCACAATATAGTAATATTCCAAATTTAAAAGACAAAAATGTTGTTGTTAAAGTTCAACCAAGATCACCCGCTGGTTTTAAATCAAATATAGCATTTCAAATTACCACTGAACAATCAACAATGATGGTATTACAAAGAGATTGTAAAGATATTTTAATTCCACAATCATATTCATATGGATTAATAGAACCACTTATTAGAGGCGACATTGAAAGATATATATTAGTTAGTGAATTATTAGGCAAAGATCTATCTAAATCTTTAAAACAAACTAGCGTTGCTAATATCAAGAAAAATATTATATTGGCTTTAAAAGCTGTTCAAAAAATGCATAAATGTAATTATATACATTTAGATATAAAACACGAAAACATTGTATTTTCAGATTATACAGAAAAAGAAATAAAAGTTATTGATTTTGGATTAGCCGAAAGTATTTACAATAGAAATAATGAAAGAAATATTGTTCCACGAAAACCAGGTGAAGGATCACCATTATATATGTCTACTATGCAACACTATGTATCTGTTAAAGATTTTATGGATGATCTTCAAGCATTTGCTTGGATGCTCTTAGATTTGTTAGGAGATAAACCTATTATTGAAGGTATGCCTTGGTATGGATTAGATATTAAGAAAATATACGAAGCTAAAAGTTATTTTATAGCAAATTATAAAAATCATAATGATCCTTTCATTTCTAGTATGTTTAATGGAACATTAAATAAAAATAACATAAATGTTATAGGCGAAATTGCAGAATATACAATTAATAGAGCTGATAAATCAACGAAATACAATACAGATCTTAAAACATCTACCGGATTATATTTTACTGAATATAATGAACAATACTATACAGATATTGAACGTATTATCAATAAACTTTCTTAAACTACGCACCTTCCAACAACAAAGAAGATAACAGAATATTATCTATACCCATATTAATGTATGTTTCTTCTGGTATAACTATAATATCTTTAACACTTTTAAGGCGATCATTGCTTGTATTATCTTCCCACTTAATATAACACGTATATTTACTATATATTTTTACAATTTTAGCTTTGTAATAATATCCGTCCTTATACTTTGCTAGAATATTCATTTTATTAAAAAATAAAATATGTTTTTCATTTTTTATAGCTAACATCAATTTAGTAACAATTATAACAAAAGCATAGGTTCATCTTCAAATATTTCGGGATTTGAAGATAATACATACCAATTCAATTTTGTTATATCTTTATTTGATTCTTCTACTGTCTTTTCTTTTATCAATTTTTTTGTTTCAATTACATTTGAATTAGTACATAAATTAAACTAGGTTTATCTAATGTTTTCCAATAATATGTTAAAATTATATAAATAATATGTTCATCAAACTGTGATTTATTTAGTATATGTCTTACAACATTAAATTGATTGCTTGCTATTGAACACATTTAATGTTTTATTTATGTTAAATCATTTTTATAGAAAGATTTTTAGACAAATATTTTTAATTAGGAGTTTCTAACAATGTTTTATCTCTAAGATCTTTATCATCTTTAAGTTTTTAATGATAGAACTAGTTTTTATATTATACAGCTTTAAAAATAGCAGGATTAGATGATAATACAAACCAATTAATTTTATCTTGATTTTCTTGTAATATATCAATTGCATTTGGATTTGAAGATAAGCAATTCCAATTAATTCTTTTTTGTAATTGATGAAATTGTGCGTCTGTTAAAGCTTTTTCATATTTAATTCTTTCTTTTAATAAATCAATTGAATTTGGATTTTTAGATAAAAATTCCCAATCTAATTTATTTTCATCAATCCAATCTAGTAAAACATATTTTGATGGTAATATTTCAGCAAACTTTTCTAAGATAGTTGATCTAATTTCTTTAGGTAAATTTGTAATTGGACCGTTTATTTTATTTGCGATTGATTTAGGACTTTTAGAAATATTTTCTTCAAATACTGGCATATGTTTGCAAAACTTTTTCAACTTGGCTTTAGGTTTATTTAGTGCGATAGACATCATATTTAAAACTGTATTATTACTGCACATAAGTTGATAATCGCTAATAGAAAGTTTTAATGCAGAATTTTCTAATAATGTTTTATCTCTAAGATCTTTTATAAACTCAGGACTAATAGGCAAAAAATCTTCATCTTTTTTAAGTATTTTGGATGTTATACTAAGTCTATCTTCATTAAGTTTTTTAAGGTAGGCATTATTTTAATAATAATTAATAAAAAATATTATACAGCTTTAAAAATAGCAGGATTTAATGAAAACCACGCCCATTCTATTTCTTCTTTATTTTTTTTTAATAAATCTATAGCATTTAGATTTTTAGATAAATAAAGCCAATAAATTTTGTTTTCTAATTCATCTAATTCTTCATTTGTCAAAGATTTTTCATATTTAATTCTTTCTTCTAATAAATCTATAGCATTTGGATTTGAAGATAATTCATTCCAATTAATCATATATGTATTTTCTTTTAATAAATCTATAGCATTTGGATTTGCAGATAAATTAAACCAATCTATTTTATTTGGATTTTTTTTTAATAATTTAATAGCATTTGGATTTTCAGATAAATAAGACCAATTTAATCTGTCTTTATAATATACTAAATTATTATATTGTTCTTTAGTTAAACTATTTTCATATTTAATTCTTTCTTTAATTAAATCAATTGCACCCGGATTTTTACCTAAATAAAACCAATTTATTTTATCGTAATTTTTTTTCAATAAATCAATAGCATTTGGATTTTTTGATAATTCAACCCAATTTATTTTATCGTAATTTTTTTTCAATAAATCAATAGCATTTGGATTTGCAGATAATTCAACCCAATTTATTTTATCGTAATTTTTTTTCAATAAATCAATAGCATTTGGATTTGCAGATAAATTATTCCAATTTATTTTATCTTCTAAATCTAAATCATTATATTCTTTTGTTGTTAAACTATTTTCATATTCTATTCGTTCTTTAATTAAATCAATTGCACTAGGATTGTTACATAATTCATCCCAATGTATTTTGTGTTTATTGTCTAACAATAAATCTATAGCATTTGGATTTGAAGATATAAATTTCCAATGTATATTACTTTTACTTATATTTTCTTTTAATAAATCAATAGCATTTGGATTACGAGATAAAAACGTCCAATTTAATTTAGCTTTATCAATCCAATCTAGTAAAACATATTTTGTTGGTAATATTTGAGAAAACTTGTCTAAAATAGCTGTTCTAAGTTCTTTAGGTAATTTAAAGATTGGTTTATCTTGAATATCGGTTTCAGTAATTTTAGCTGTTAGTTTTTTAGGACTTAAATAAATATTTTGTTTAAAAACTGAAAGATATTTACAAAACTTTTTCAATTTATCTTTAGGTTTATTTAGTGCGACAGACATCATATTTAATACCTTTTCGTCCTTACACATAGTATCATATTGTGCAAAACTTAGTCTCATAGAAGGAGTAGCAAACAATGTTCTGTCTCTAAGATCTTTTATAAGTTCAGGGCTAACAGGTAAAAAATCTTCATCTTTTTTAAGTAATTTTGATGTTATTTTAATCCTATCTTCATTAAGTTTTTTTAAGGTAGGCATTATTTTAATATGTTGTTAGATTTTTAAAATAGCAGGATTTGTAAAAACTATAGAACTATATGAATATTTTCATTTTAGGTTAAGAAAGTTCAAGATCTTTTATGAATTCAGGTCTAATAAATCAATTATTTTATACCAAAGGCATCTGCTCATCTTCAAATATTTCGGGATTTGAAGATAACACATACCAATTCAATTTTGTTATATCTTTATTTGATTCTTCTACTGTCTTTTCTTTTATCAATTCTTTTGTTTCAATTACATTTGTATTAATACATACATTAAACCAATTTATTTTATTTTTATTTTCTTTAATTATATCAATTGCATTAGGATTTAAACACAAATTAGACCAATCAATTGAATTACTTCTATCATAAATACCAGTTTTTTCTAATTCAATTTGCGCTTTAAGCAGTTTAATTGCATTTGGATTTAAACATAGATTACCCCAATGTATTTTACGTTTATTTTTTTTAAGCAAATTAATTGCATTTGGATTTTTAGATAAATTAATCCAATTAATTTTGGATATATTAATTGTTAATATTTCAATAGCATTTGGATTAGTAGATAATTTATCCCAATGAATTAAATTCATATGTTTTTGTATAATTTTAATTGCAAATGGATTGGAAGATATTTCAGCCCAATTTAAGTGTTCATTATAGTTAAGATATTCATAATCTCTACTAGATATTTTATTTTCATATATTATTCGTTTTTCAATAAGTTCCACTATTCTTTCATTTTTATATTTACTTAAGATCATCCAATCTACTTTATTATATAGTCTAACATAGTCATTAATTGTTAGCGTATGTTCATAATAAACACGTTCCTTTAACAAATCAAATGCGTTTGGATTATGTGATAACTCATTCCATATTATTTGATCTTTGTTGTTCCTTAATAATTCTATAGCACCTGGATTCTTACATAATCTTGACCAATTAATATTATCTTTATGCATTTTCAATAAATACATTGCATCTGGATTACTACTTAATATATTCCAATCAATATAACATTCTCTATTTTCCCAAATATAATGTAAAGCATATTTGTTTTTGTAAATCAAAGAAGTTAGTTTTCTTTTATCTACCCAACTAGATAATAACCTTTTCTTATTATCTAATATATCCCAATAATATTTTAAAATTATATGAACTATATGTTCATCAAATATTGATTTATTTAGTAGAATTTTAACAACCTTAAAGTTATTGCTTGCAAACATAGATTTCATAACATTTAATTATGTTATCATTTTTTTAAATAGGCATAGGTTCATCTACAAATATTGCAGGATTTGCAGATAACAAATGCCAATCTATTTTATCTTGATTATTCTTTATTAATTCAATAGCATTAGGATTACTAGATATTTCACACCAAGAAAGTAATTTACAACCAAAACTTAAATAATCATATTCATCAATATTAAATTGTTTTTCATATTCTATACGTTCTTTAATTAAATGAATAGCATTTGGATTTTTAGATATATTAAACCAATCTATTTTATCTTTATTGTTTTCTAATATTTTAATAGCATTTGGATTACCAGACAATAAAGACCAATCTATTTTATCGGTATTGTTTTCTAATAACTTAATAGCATTTGGATTTTTAGATAAATATAACCAATCTATTTTATCTTTATTGTTTTCTAATATCTTAATAGCATTTTTATTACTAGATAACATAGACCAATCTATTTTATGTAAATTATTTTCTAATATTTTAATAGCATTTGGATTTCCAGACAATAAAGACCAATCTATTTTATCTTGATTTTTTTGTAATATGTTAATAGCATTTGGATTACCAGACAATAATGTCCAATCTATTTTATTGCTATTACTTTCTAATATATCTATAGCATTTAGATTTTTAGATAATTCAAACCAATCTATTTTATCTAAATTACGTTCTAATATTTCTATACAGTTGGGATTTCTAGATAACCAAGACCAATATAATTTTTTATATATATTATTCTTTTGTTCGTTTAATCTAGTGCCTAATAATTCATTTCCATTTGTATTTCCAGATAAATTTAACCAATTAATTTTATCATAATTATTTTTTAATAAACTTATAGCATTTGGATTTACAGATAACCAATACCAATCTAAATTATTTATATCAATCCAATCTAATAATACTTTAGGTTTATCTAATAATTGCCAATAATATGTTAAAATTACATAAATAATATGTTCATCAAACTGTGATTTATTTAATATATGTCTTACAACATTAAATTGATTATTTGCCATTGAACACATTTAATGTTTTATTTATTGTAAATCATTTTTATGCAATATAACCAATGTATTATTTTTAATAATAATACTATAATTTTTATTTAATATAAATCTTTGTTCTTTTATTTTTGCAAAGTCTTTCAAGGTTTTATAAGATACTTTAATATTCAATTTTCTAAAAAATATACTTGAAACTGAAACGTATTTTAAGGTTTTAATTTCATTATCAGTATAAATACCCTTATCATACTTTAATAATAAATTATCTACTAATAGATCTAATATAATATTAGATTCTTCTAATTTATCTTTTAAAATAAAAAACGATTCTACCATATTCGTATTTTGTATGCTTTCAATTGAAGGTCTAATATGATCACGTATTTTACCTCTAACTGACCATTTAGGAGTGCTATCACATAAATAATCTAAATTGTGTTTATTTGCATATGCAATTATTTCTTTTTTATCAATATTTAACATAGGTCTCCATAAATTAATATTATCAATTGTAGATAAAACAGACATTCCACATAAATTATTATAATTGTTTTTATTTCCTATATTTGTAATTATATTTTCAAAACAATCATCTTTATTATGACCTAATAATACATATTGTGATTCTATAATATTATATAAATTAAATCTTATTTTTTTAGTTATATCTTCATATAGATCACGTAATCCATTATGTAAACATTCATCTCGTGTTATTTCATTAACTGTTCTATACAATAATTTAATATTTAAAGAATTACAATAATATTTAACAAAGTTTAATTCATCTTTTGAATTTTTATAATCTATATGAACTGCTATTATATTTTTATGATATTTTTGTAATATATGTAGTGCTGTAACACTATCTACACCTCCTGATAATGATACAATTATTGTATTATCCGTTTTAATTTTATTATATTCAATTTTAATTAATTGTTCAATATCAACTGTTTGTTCATATTTTATACTTTGAGTATCTAATATATTTTTATTTATATTTGTATTATTTACATTATTTACATTATTATGTGTTAATTGATATTCTGTAGTTAATTTATAAGATCTTTCTAATGTATTTCTAATATATTTTTTACAAGTAATTTTATCAATATTATGTGAATTATTATAAAAAGTAATAAAAATCTTTATAATTTTATAAATATAATTAAGATCATTTATATGTCTAAATGGTAAATAAATAAAACATAATTCATCTACCTTTAAATTATCATATTTATCTAAAAGTATTTTAGATATATATGTAGCTTTTTGTGAATAAAAATCAAGATCTAGATTACTATAAACTCTTACATAATGTCTTGGTAATTGATCATATACTATGATCAATGCAATTAATTCAGTTTTTGAAAGATTATTATAATCATTTTGATATTCTAATAAACTAATATATTTATCACATAAATATGTATCTATTTGCAAATTATATGAAAACCAATATTGTTTATTAGAAAACCAATCTATATATAATTCTTGTAATAATGTATCCATATTCATAATAAGTATAAAACTTTTATATATTTAATTACATTGTTCATCAATATTATATCTTGACATTGGATTACTTTTTGTTGTAGATTTATTATATTTATTATCATATACTATTAATGGTTTATAATTATTATCAATTACCAATTGTCTATAATTATTTTTATTATAAAAATAAATATTAAATGTATTTATAATATCAAGTAATGCTTTTTTATATTTTATTTCATTTGTATCAGGTAATCTAGGTATAGGTTGTATTTTACTTGTTAAAAAACTTTCAATATTATCATATGTTAAAGGACTACTATCTTTAATTTTAAAATATTGTTCTAATTTGACTATTACACGTTCTCTATTTCTATGTAATAATTCACATACATTTACTACAGACCAACAAAATACTATATTATATTCTTGTAATTTAGGAAATTTACTTAAAAGTTTTGTAGGAAAATCTTTACCGGTTCTTTCAAATACTATATTTTTATCTTGATCTAATGCTTGTTGTAATAATTGATCTCTAAGATTTTCACAACTATCTTTAATAGTTTTAGCTGTTTGCCTTGTTATTTTTCCAGTTTGTATTCCATTTATACACGAAGTATTTATTCTTGCATTTTCATAAATAATATTTAATTCATCAATTAAATCTGTAGTAGGATCTTCAAACATTTCAAGTAAAATTTTAATTATACGTTCATTTGCCATAGATTCTAAAGATTTAATTCTTTCTTTTCTAGTTTTTTCCATAACCACGCCTTCTGTTTTAATTGCTTTTCTAATTTTGGATTTTGCTTTTGATATTATTTTTTCAAAAATATTATCTATACCATTCTTAAAATATGGATTTCTTTCAACTAAATCATCTATACTTAAATTGACAGTATCTTTATGTGTAAAAATATTTTTTTTAATTTCTTTGTGTTTTTTTAAATAATTATCTATAACGAATTCAACATTTGATTTACCAGAACCAGTTGGACCACATTTAAATAAAAAATATTTAGTTTTATTTGATTCTTTTGAAGATGATTTAGTTTTTGCTTTTTCCATTGCTTTATTTTATTTTAACAAATTAAAACAATGAAAGAAGATTGTAAAGAATATTTTGATAATATTATTAAAAATTATGAAAAAAATGTTGAATTAACTTTTGTAAAGAAAACAAACAAATTAAAAAACATTATTAAAAAGTTTATTATTGAAAACAAATTACTATTATATGGTGGTTCTGCAATTGATATTTTATTACCTACTGATAAAAAAATATATAAAAAAAATGAAAAATTATTTGATTATGATGTTTATAGTTGTAATGCATATGAATATGGTATTAAATTAATTAAATTACTTGAAAAACATAAATATAAATACGTTCAATTGCGTGAAGCGGCATTTACACAAAGCACTTTTAAGGTTTTTATAGAAAACTTACCAATATTTGATATAACTAATTTACCAATAGAGACATTCGAATTATATAAAAATTATAGTAAAAAAAAACAACAGATGTTAGTTATTGGTCCTGAAATTATAATTCGTGATATGTGTGCTCAGCTATCTCAACCGCATATATCATATTTTAGATTAGAAAAAACATATGAAAGATATAATATATTTGAAAGTGTATATGGTATTAATAAATATTCAAAAGATATTAATCTAATTGAACCAAATACTGAAGAACTTGAAATTCTTAATATATTATTAAAAGAATGTCATAAAGAAGGTTATCCAATATTAGGATATTATGGATTACAATTATTAAATGATAAAAAAACATTTTATAGTATTGATGGTAAAAATTCTTATTTAAGCTTTTTCTCTAAAGATCTTGAAAAAATAATCAAAAAGTTAAAAAAATACAATATAACTATTGAAAAGAATGATAATTTTACAACCTTACAATATAATTATAAAAGTATATGTGATATATATGATAGCAGTCAATTATGTGTATCATATTGTTCTAAAAAAGGTTTTAATATATTAACAATTTTCGGTATTAAATATTTTATGTATAATAATTTAGTATCGTTTATTGATTCAATTAGATCTTATATAGAACTGTATATGATCTGCAATGTAAATAAATATATTAAAAACAACGATTGTAAAAAGAATTGTAAAATTACTATGCAATGTTATGGTGATGGAAAACCACCTGGATGGCAAATTATAAAATCACGATGGGATAATGGTATTGTTAAGTATAAACCATCTGTCAATAAGAAATTAGACACTTTTTTCAATAGTTAGGCTTAGGTTTATAGTGGAATATTGAGGGATTCCTATATATATATTACACCAATCAATTTTATCTTTATTTTTTTCTAATAATTCAATAGCATTAGGATTCTTAGATAGCTTAGACCAATTAATCTTATCTTGGTTTGCTTTAAGAAGATCAATAGCATTAGGATTCTTAGACAGATTAGCCCAATTAATCTTATCTTGGTTTTCTTCAAGTAGATGGATAGCATTAGGGTTCTTAGACAGATTAGCCCAATTAATCCTATGTTTGTTAGCTTCAAGCAGATGGATAGCACTAGGATTCTTAGACAGATTAGACCAATTAATCTTATGTTGATTAGCTTCAAGTAGATGGATAGCATTAGGATTGCTAGATAATGCATCCCAATATACCAATACTACATTATGAATATGAAGAATGTCAGGATCATCTTTGTTAATGAAAGAAATTACATTAGGATTTTTGCATATTGCTATTATACCTTCTTCAATGATGTAATTTATCAGTTCATCATAATCATCAGTATCCCAACTAGGATCATAGTTGTATTCTATCAGTTTGTTAGTGTTGTTAAAGAAAAAGTCTATACCGTGTATGTTGCTGAATATACTTTCCCAACAATCTGCATATGCTATTTGAACTGTATTTCCTTCAAGCAAATGAATAGCACTAGGATTCTTGACCAATCCATTCCAACATACCATATCCATATTTTCTTCAATATATGAGATAGCATTTGGATTCTTTGATATGTTATACCGCGACTCGTAACGATCACTAATATACGTATCCAACAATGTAGTATCAATCCAGTCTAACATAACAAGTTTTTTATCATTAATGATGTCCCAATAATAACCTAGGATAATATCGATGACATTATCATCAAATACAGTCTTATTGAGCAAAAATCTAACGGTATGGAACTGAGCTTCTTGTTGCGACATTTAAAAATTATAAAATTATGTCATCATTTTTTTTTATAAAGGTATAGGTTCATCTTCAAATATTGAAGAATTACTAGACAATCTATACCAATTTATTTTATCTTGATTATTTTCTAAAATTTTAATTGCATTTGGATTTTCAGATAATAAAGACCATGAAAGTAATCTACGTCCTGTTGTTAAATAATATTCCATTTCATTAGTATTAATTTGTTTTTCATATTCTATACTGTCTCTAATTAAATGTATAGCATTTGGATTTTTAGATATTTTATACCTGCATATTTTATCTTTGTTGTTTTCTAATATATCTATAGCATTTGGATTTGCAGATAACACAGACCAATCTACCTTATCTAAGTTATTTTCAAGCAACTTAATAACATTGACATTTCCTGATAAATTATACCAATTTATTTTATCTTGATTATTTTCTAGTAGATGAATAGCATTTACATTTGTAGATAACCAATTCCATTCAATTTTATGTGGATTCTTTTCTAATATATGAATAGCATTTTTATTATAACATAATATTTTCCAACATATTTTATCTAAGTTGTTTTCTAATAGTTTAATAGCATTAGGATTTGCAGATAACACAGACCAATTTACTTTATCTAGGTTATTTTCAATCAACTTAATAGCATTTGGATTTCTAGATAGCTCATACCAATCTATTTTATCTAGGTTATTTTCAAGTATGCTAATAGCATTTGGATTACTAGATAACAGTTCCCAATCTACTTTATCTAAGTTGTTTTTAAGCAACTCTATAGCATTTGGATTTGCTGATAAATATTTCCATTCTAAATTATTAGAATCAATCCACTGTAATAATACTTTAGGTTTATCTAACAATAGCCAGTAATAGTTTAAGATAATGTAAATAATATTTTCATCAAATATAGATTTTTTTAAGATGCTTTTAACAATATTAAATCTGTTTATGGCTTGAGACATTTTTAAATAATAAAATATATGTTATCATTTTTACATAGAAGTAAATATTAAAGGGTTTCTCGATAAATTTCTCCAATCTATTTTGCTTTGTAAATCATTATACTGTTTTTGTGATAAAGTTCTTTCATATTCAATTCTTTCTTTAATCAAATCAATTGCATTTTTATTCGCAGATAAATAATCCCAATTAATCATATTTTGATTTTTTTCTAATAGTTTAATAGCATTTGGATTTGAAGATAAATTATCCCAATTAATCATATGTGGCTTTTTTTCCAATAATTTAATAGCATTTGGATTTGCAGATAAATTATTCCAGTTTATTTTATTTGGATTTTTTTCCAATAATTCAATAGCTTTTGGATTTAAACATAAATTATCCCAGTTTATTTTATTTGGATTATTTTCCAATAATTTAATAGCTTTTGGATTTAAACATAAATATTCCCATTTTATGTTTAAATCCCAACCTCTTAGTTTGTGCTGTAAAGATTCTTCATATTTAATTTGTGCTTTTAATAAATCTATAGCATTTGGATTACTAGATAAACTATACCAATTTATTCTATTTGTATTTGCAAAATCATCACCATATAATTTTTCGAGTTTAAGTCTTTTTTTTAATAAATGTATAGCATTTGGATTACCAGATAAATGGTCCCAGTCAATTTTGTTTGGATTTTTTTCTAATAATTTGATAGCATTTGGATTTAAAGATACTCTATACCAATTAATTTTAGTTGGATTTTTTTCTAATAAATCTATAGCATTTGGATTTTCAGCTAACTCAAACCACTCAATATTATTGTAATTTTCTTCAAGAAAATCTATAGCATTTGGATTGAAAGCTACATATTCCCAATTTAACTTATCTTTATCAATCCAATCACGTAAAACATATTTTGTTGATAATGTTGTATAAAGCTTCATAAATTTATCATATTTAATTATTGTTAAGTTAAATTGTTTTGCTTTTTTAAGTTTCGCTGTATTTGTCTTTATATCTGTTGCTACGAATATATGCATTAGTTTCCAAATAGCATCATCTAAAGTATTCAAAGTATGAGCCTTTCCACCTTTTGCTTGTATTAAATCCTTTAAATTAGAATAATTTGAATCAGTAATATCATCCGCTAATACTATATGCTTACCTACAAGACTAATATTATAACTTTTAATGTTGTTAGCAGGTTTATCAGGTTTAGCAGGTTTATCAGGTTTATCAGGTTTAGCAGGTTTAGCAGGTTTATCAGGTTTAGCAGGTTTAGCAGGTTTATCAGGTTTAGCAGGTTTAG
>Ga0209335_10002582_pt1 | contig 18934 bp, 19 predicted proteins | sample COG_09_FD_184753 | JGI IMG/M metagenome (GOLD analysis project Ga0209335, IMG submission 184753) | Pelagic Microbial community sample from North Sea - COGITO 998_met_09 (SPAdes) (version 2) | ecosystem: Environmental > Aquatic > Marine > Neritic zone/Coastal water | place: Helgoland, sampling...
ATCGGTGCTTACATCCAAAGCAATAAAGTAATCCCGAACCGTTCCAAGTTGCCTTACAATTGCGATACCATTGTGTTCGCCATCGTCAGTGGTGAATTTTTGAATAGAAACGAGGCTTCCTTTATCTTCCGACGCCCAAGTTGCCTGTTGATAGGATGCCCATTCGTTTAGGCTTTTAAAACGAGCTTCCGTGTATGCAGCAATGTTTGTTGAAATCAAGTTTGAAACATCATTTAGATTATACTGAGCTTTGGTTATCGAATCCCGCTCAATGTAGCCTTGATTCCAGTCAATTTGTATTTCGGAGGGAATAGAAAACGAAATCGGACCGTCTTTTATTATCCTGTCCAGAGACTGGTTCGAATTATTAGCATATGATGTGTTTATTTCATTTACTAAAGGCAGTGTTGTTACAATTGACTGGTTGAAGTCAAATGTTTTGGCAATTTGGAGTGCGGTTGGATAAAATCCATTTTTTACAGGATCATTGAATCCGGATATTTGTAGTCTAAGCAGTGGCAGGTTTTCGGAAAGGTAATTTAAACTGTTTCTCGATTCCCACGCATCATTCTTTAGGTCAATTCCAATATAGTAATCGCGGGTAATTCCAGTTTCACGAACAATTGAAATTCCTTGAAACCCAGAAGGTGTGGTGAAATAAGCAGATGAATAAATTCTTCCGTTAGGTGAATTTTTCCAGGAAGATTGTTGAATACTTGCCCATTGATCTAGAGTTTTATTTTCGAAATCTGTAAAGATATGCATTGAGGTAGCCGGGTAAGTGGCATCCGCGGTGATACTAAACTGAGACTGTCTATCCAATCCGACTGCAATGGCTGGAGCAATCGATTGGCTTGGGTCGTAAATTAATGCAAGTTGGCCAACTGTGCTCGAATCAAATTCATGATAACATTCAAGAATGTTAACATTTGTATCTTCTGAGACAAAGAACGAGAGCGGGCCATTTTTTATGTGTCGGGTTAGGGAAATTATGCTCTCAGATTGATCATTAGAATTATTCAAATCGAGGTTTACAGAATCTCCAATTTGGAGGTTTTCCAGTTCGGGTAAAATTTTGTTTGGATTTGGAATCCCTTCAGTAAATTGAATCTTATTGGCAATGTTCTTAGCTTCCTCATATGCAGGTTTGTTTTGATTTAAACCAAAATCGGAAAGAAGAACAGATACACTTAACCATTGCTCATCATTGCCCTTGTACCCAGCAGTCGTTCCATCAAAGTGAAATTTGTAATAGGTTTCAGTTACCCCTTTTGTTTCTACTTGGTATTGCAGTCCGTAAGCCTGTGATCCAGAAGAAGAAATAAAGTATTGCTTTCTAACTATTTCCCCTCCAATGGATTGAGTATATTCGATGTCTTTGTCGAGTTTGTGGTCCAGGAAATGGAAGATGGAAGCTTCATATTCTGCAGTAACATGAAATTCTGTTGAAAAACCTTCAGCAAGAGTTGCTGTAGCAATATTTAACCCTATGTCAGTAACTGAAACCGTTACCCATGAACTTTCCAGTTCGAGTTCAAAGAAGTTACTTTTTAATATGTTATCCTCAAAGCGAAGGTTTGTTTTAGCAAACGCTTTGCAAAAAAAGGAAAAACAAAAAATTATGGGCAATATGAAGATTATCTTCATACTTTAGATACTGATGTCCAACATTATCCTGAGCAAACTTAAATTGAATAAAGTGTACCTCAAGGTAGTGATGTTAAAATAGCCTATTGATAGCACTTACCAGTGCTAGAATTCCACTTTTTTCAATACTTGAATCAATTCCGCAACCGTATTTAGTTAAGCCTGAATCGTTTTTCAATTGAATGTAGGTAGCAGATCTCGTTGCAGAACCTTCGCCAATCGAATGTTGACGATAATCAGTCAGTTTAAAGTTCTTTAATTCATTTTGATCAAGTGCCTGTACGAATGCATTGATTGGTCCATTTCCCTTCCCCTTGATGTTGATTTGCTTACCTTTAAAAGTAATCTTGGATGAAATGATTAAGCTTTCATTATCTTGCGGGTCTTCTGTGGTAGAGTATGAGATCAAAGATAATGGTTCTATTTTGTTAAGGAATTCGTTCTGGAAGATTTGAAATACATCCTGTGCATTTAACTCCTTGGATTCAGAATCGGCTTTATTGTTAACAAACTCGCCGATTTCGATATGCATTTTCTTGGGTAGATCGAGCCCGAACTCACGAGATAAGATGTATGCTACCCCACCTTTTCCACTCTGACTATTAATTCGTATAATTGCCTCGTAAGAACGCCCGAGGTCACGGGGGTCGATCGATAAGTAGGGGACCTGCCAGTGTGTATCATTTGAATCACCTTCTTTTTCTCGGAGGTCCATCCCTTTTTTAATCGCGTCCTGATGGGAACCGGAAAAAGCGGTGAATACAAGATCACCTGCATAGGGGTGGCGTTCATGGACTGACATTCCGGTGGTCCTTTCATAGACTTCTTTAATGTAATCAAGGTTTTCAAAATTCAATTCCGGATACAGGCCTTGGGCATACATGTTTAAAGCCACAGTCACAATATCTAGGTTACCGGTTCGCTCTCCATTTCCAAAAAGTGTACCCTCTACACGGTCGGCACCTGCTAGCAGACCAAGTTCAGTGGCAGCTGTTCCAGTTCCCCTGTCATTATGTGTATGCAAACTAATGATCGCCTTATTTCGTTCCTTCATGTTGGTACAGAACCACTCGATCTGATCTGCGTGTACATTTGGAGTAAAAAGTTCAACCGTTGCGGGTAGATTTAGAATAATTGGATTTTTTTCGGTCGGTTCCCATACATCCATCACCGCTTCGCAGACTTGGAGAGAATATTCCACTTCAGTATCAGAAAAACTCTCCGGAGAATATTCGAGTTGGACCTCACTCTCAGGGAGTTCGTTCAGATACTTTTTGACCAGTTTTACTCCATCCACGGCAATATCTTTAATCTCTCCCTTGGATTTTCCAAATGTTACCCGGCGTTGAAGAGGAGAGGTTGAATTGTAAAGGTGCAGGATTGCCTTTTGTGCACCCTGTAAACTTTCAAAACTACGCTTGATCAAATGTTCGCGTGCCTGAGTGAGCACCTGTAGGGCGACTCCATCAGGAACCATTTTGTCCTCAATTAATTTCCGTGCAAAATCAAATTCAGTCTGAGCGGCGGAAGGGAATCCAATCTCGATCTGCTTGAATCCGATTTCGCAGAGTAGTTTAAAAAGTTCCAGCTTTTCCTTTACCCCCATAGGTATTGGAAGTGCCTGATTGCCGTCCCGTAAGTCCACACTGCACCAATGAGGAACACGATCGATTATACGGTTGGGCCATTGTCGGTTAGGCAGATCGATTGTTCCCCAGGGATGATACTTAGTGATGGGATGCGGTTGCATAATCATCCTTTATTATATGAATTCGTTTCGATTGAAAAGGGGAAAGCCGTGGTTAAATCATGATTGCGAAGAATATTCATTTATTTAAGATGGAAACCTCCAAAATATGAATTTTTCAGAAACTAGTCCTCAACTTAGTGGTAAAACCATTGCCCTTGGGGTATCTGGTTCAATTGCCGCATACAAAGCAGCGGATTTGACTAGTGAATTAAGAAAGTCCGGGGCAGAGGTCCATGTGGTAATGACGGAATCTGCAACGAAGTTCATTTCTGCCCTTACCTTAGGAACACTTTCTCGTAATCCCGTCCTCTCTTCTTTTTGGGAAGAGAAAGGCTGGCAACCTGGACATATTGAACTGGCCGACAAGATTGATCTATTTCTGGTCGCCCCTGCCACTGCTCAACAGGTGGGGAATTTCGCAAATGGATTAGCTCCTGATCTATTGGGAGCGATCTATTTAGCGACTAAAGCCCAGGTTATGCTTGCTCCCGCAATGAACGGAAAAATGTACGAACATGAAGCGGTACAGCAGAACATTGGAATGCTTAAGGGTAGGGGAGTACAAATTATTGAACCTGTAGTTGGAGAACTTGCCTGTGGGTATAAGGGCATAGGGAAACTTGCACCATTAAACTTGATCGTAGAGAAAGTAGAAAATTATCTTAGAGTAATTGAATGAAATAGATCGGTTTTTTTGCTCATTTTTAGGTAAAAAAAAACGCCCGACAATAAATTGCCGGACGATTTGGGGTAAAAGTTGTTTTACAAGTTATGCAGCCTGTGGAAGATCATTGAGAGATCCCTGCTTGCGCTTCACTCTTCGAAGTCTGGACCTTCGGCGTAATCCTCGATCCAGCTTTTCAATTAGATCGTCGACGGATTTATTAATATTATCACTTGCTGTTGAAATTGTGATGGTCGTGCCCTTTAGTTCCAAATGACCTTTTGCTATATACTCGTCCTTATGGGAGGAAGATTTTGAATCATGTTCCAGTTCAACACGGGCTCGAATAATTTTCTCCTCGTGTTTGAAGATCTTTTCCATTTTTTCCGAAACGAGGCTTTTATGACCGTCTTTAAGTTCGAAGTGGAGACCGGAGAGAATCAGATTGTTCTTCATATGCGTTTAATATTTTTTGGTTATTGATTTTTGATTGCCCATGATGGACAAAGATAACTTTGCACATCCAAATTGTTATTTCCAATAAAAGTTTCCTTTTTTTTATAAAATTCTTTTTTCCTTATTTATAATCCTGGATTAGCTAGATGAAATTTTCCACCCAAAGTAATGAAGCCCCTTTAATTAGCGAAGACATCCTTCGATCGTTGATCATTTTTGAGGATGAGGATATTTTGGTGGTGAATAAGCCAGGGTGGTTTGTATGCCATCCTTCGAAGCGTGGTCCTTGGTCAAGCCTAGTGGGTGCAGTAAGGGAATTATTAGGATTGGAAACGCTCTACTTGGTAGGGAGATTGGATCGGGAGACTAGTGGGGTGGTTTTAATAGCCAAAAATCAGGTGGCAGGAAGAAAATGGCAAAAAGCTCTAGAGGCTAAGCAGGTTAGACGTACTTACTTGGCCATTTTGGAGGGAGAATTAAGAGAGGAGACTAGGGTGGAGGGGTATGTCGGGAATGATCCTGATAGTAAGGTATTTGTAAAGCAAAGGGTTACTGCCAACAGTCGAACCTCTAAAAAAGCTAAAACTCATTTTTATCCTCTCTATTCCGCAAATGGATACACTTTTATCTCTGTTATTACTAAAACTGGGCGGAAGCATCAGATTCGGTTGCACGCACAATCGATTGGTTATCCTTTGGTGGGGGAGAAGTTATACGGTCATGACGAATCTTATTATTTAAATTTTTGTGAATCAGGTTGGAATCCGTTGTGGATGGAAAAACTGGGCATGGATCGACAGGCACTTCATGCAAGAAGGTTTGGCTATTTGGATGGTGAAGAAAAATTTGAAGCGGAAATACCGTCTGATATTAAGTCCTTTTTAGAAGTCAGGATGGATTTTAAATGGGAAAGAATGAAAGATTTATTTAAAGAGGCGAATTTGTGGGAAGATGAACGGGTTGGTAAAGATTAAGGTTGTGCACAGGGGATACATTCGTTAGCGGATAACTTAAGTAATGAGTACAAATGGAAGTCCATTAGAAGCCTTGAAGGGTGGCTTTCGCAAAGCTTGCGTTAAAAGGTTGGTTGGTGATGAAGAAGGTGCGGTAGAGGTTCTTAAGAATGAAATACCCCTCTTGGTAGTTGCTTGGGCAAAAACCACCTCTATCGATCCAGCAGAAAAAAAAGCGAAACTGAAAGAGTTTTTTGATGATGAATCTACAAGAGCTGATGAGCTTGCGGTTGCATTTGATCTTTTTGCTGGCCGGTTTGAAGCACGGGTTGCGAGTCGTGTAGAGGAATCGGTTGGCTTGGTTTCTGAAAAATTGAGTTTTTTAACGGATCGTTTGGAGTCAGCAATTAATATGCTGACACAAGCTGGCTCTCCCCCTGTAAGCCAAGTTTTAGACGAGGTTTCGCTTAAGTCAGTTGTTGAGCCAAGCAAGTCGAGCGAGTTGGCTGACATTATTGAAGATAATGAGAATGAAAAAAAGAAAGATATCGAGGAATTAGACCCACCAAGAAGTACCGGCTTAGTTTTTGATGATATTGAAGGCATGATTGATGAATTACTTGCCTCCGAAAAATGAGAAATTTTATTCACAATAAATAGTTTTTATTGCCAAAAAGATTTATTGTTTCGTTATAGTTAATTACATTACTCTACATTTTTAAAATGCAAGACTCCGATACAGAATCTAAATCTACAGATCCAGCACCTAAAACCAAAGAAACCAATACCGCAGTAGCGGAGAAAAAAAGAAAGTTACATTTGGGGTTGGATCTTGGCACGATGCAGTCATGCATGGTTACGAAATTGAGTAAACCGGGGACGGAAGAAGATGCTGGAACCCTTTTCCCCACCATTGTTGGTTACCCAGAAGATGGAATACTTTCGGGGATTCTCCCAGGTAATGCAAAAATGCTTCACGGTGAGGAAGCTATTGCAAATGAGTTACATCTACGTCTGGTATCTCCTCTGAGTGATGGCGTGATTTCTGACTTGGCTGCCGCTAAGTCTTATTTGTCGTATTTGCGCCAAAAATTGGACCCTGAATATAAAAGAGAGGTTCTCTGCGTAATTGGTATTCCTGCTGTTGCGGATGCTGAAGCCAAAGAAAACTTAAAAAAGGCGGCAAAAGGAGCGTTTGATGGAATACTTTGTGTTCCTGAACCGTTTCTCGCCGCATTGGGAATGCGAGATGAAGAACGTTTAGGAGACCCTGACTATCGTGACCCCGTCAGTAATTCATTGTTTGTAGACATTGGTGCAGGTACCACAGATTTTTGTATTGTGCAGGGATATTTGCCTAAACCTGAAGATTTGTTGAGCATACCGTTTGCTGGAAATGAAGTGGATGCTTTGCTAGCTCGTGAAATCGCAGAGGAGTTTCCTGAAATTGAAATCCCGATATCCATGATTCGGAAATTTAAGGAATCTTATTCCTATGTAGGTGAAAGTGAATCAGGGGCCCGGGTAAAAGTTCCTGTGGGGGGGAAACCCCGTAAGATTGAAATCGGCAAGCAGGTTGGTAATTCATGTAATGTTCTTTTGTCAGAAGTTTTTGATTCTATTAAAAAAGTAATTGCCATGGCTTCTCCTCAATCCGTTTTTTCCCTTCTTCAAAATATTATCCTAACCGGGGGAGGGAGTAGGATCAGGAATATTGATCAAGAACTTCAAAGGATGTTATCTGATGATGGATATGAAGATCCTGAAGTGATTATTTCTTCCAAAGAAGCGAAGCCTTTTGTAGCAATGGGTGCGATGAAAGTTGCAAAAGCAGCTAGAGACGATCAGTGGATTCGTTTGTAGCCTAACTAAAGGACTCCGTGTAATACTTTGGATACGCGATCCTGAGATTGTTCTATTTTCTGATTTAAGTCGTTCAGGTAATCCTCTTCCAGTTCGTCGCCAAAAAGAATAGTCCATCCTGTAGTTTTGAGATAGTTTTTTACTGGGGTCTCAATTTTTTCCAGCCCATGTATCCCGATTTGATGAGTCAATGAGTCTGCAATTTGAATAGCTGAAGCTAAATTACTGCTTTCTTTGGCATCCTCCGGGTTGTTGTGGCAGTGTACAGCTTCGACAACTTCGTCTGAAATGTGATGATTCCATAGGTAATAGGCACCAATTTTAGCATGATCCCAACCGATAACCTTTTTTTCGAGCTCTATTACATGCTTATTATTCTCGAAAGAATCTCTACATGTTTTTTCAAACAAGTCTGGAAAAGTGATAGCTAATATTAATTTACCTAGGTTGTGTAGGAGACCAGCGACATAGTCAGTTTCATCATCATACTCAATCTTAGCAAGTGAAAGGATTTCCCGCGTGAAAATCGCCGTTCCAATGCTGTGTTTCCAAAAATTTATCCAGGGGAATGAGGATGTTTTTTTTCCCAGATCCATTATTTCTTCAATAATCGGAGTAGCGACGAGAAGTTCTTTGATCCGGTTAAGTCCTAGGAAAATGGAAGCCTCTTCCACACCAGATATTTTTTGTTTATTCGTACTGCCAAAAAATATAGAATTTACTAGGTCTAAAACTCGGGTCGTCAGCGACGGGTCCAAGCGGATGACCTCAGCGATTTGACCAACAAAACTTTGGTCAGAATCTAGTAATTCACTTAAGGTATCATTTATACTTTTTAGTGAAGCCAATTGAGGGCACTGATTGATCCTTTCAATAAGTAGGAAATCGGAAAGCGGTTTTCCGGTATTTTCTGAACTAAGACGATTGTTTTCTGAACCGTCAGCTGTCATTTGCAGATTAAGAATTAAATGTCACTGCGTTGGGACGCAAAGACGATGTATTAATTTTGTTTTCCAAGCAAAGGTTAAACAATTCCAATGCTTTAATGCAATGTTTTGAATCAGATTTCACAATGAGGTTTTCTCCACTTGAAGAGATAAATTGAACGGATCCATCGGCCCTTTTTTCAATGAAAAGCTGATTGTTCTCATTGCGTTTAAAAAATGCTGCCGTCTCGGGATCTTTGATTAGGTTCGACTTTAATTCGTTGGCAATTTTTTGCGCTCTTGAACTAGGATCACTTAAAGTAACCTTCGAAGACTGAGATTTTTCCAATTCATCAATAAAGGGGGCTGGTTGAACTTGGTTTTTTGTCCCTAGTGATGATGAGACTTTATTAATTAATTCCTTGCCAATTGAAATGACGCCACTTGCAGTTATTGGATCCATAATACTAAGTGAGCATATTTGATGCCTAAATATTCTTTAAGCATTTTCTTGCTACCAACTCTTCTGCAATTTGCACGGCATTTAACGCAGCACCTTTCCAAAGTTGATCCCCAACAACCCATAAAGCCAGCCCATTTTTAAATCCATGGTCGAGTCTTAACCTGCCCACGCCGCAAACTTCTTTTTCAGTATAGTTTATGGGCATAGGGTATCTTAGCGACTTGGGCATGTCCCAAAGTTCAATGCCATCAAAGTTTTCCAGGGCAGTCCGTGCATCAGGAACATTTACTGGAACTTCAAACTCTGCATTGATTGAAATAGAGTGAGCTCTGTATACCGGAACGCGGACACAGGTGCAGGAAACATTAATAGTGGGTTCACTCAAAATTTTCCTGGTTTCATTTCTCATCTTTAATTCCTCTTTTGTGTACCCGTCTTCCCTAAAGCCGTCAATATGGGGAATAAGATTAAATGCAATTTCATGCTGAAATACATTTTGAGATGTTTCAACCTGTTCGTTTGAAAACTTATTTTTAACCTGATTTTCCAACTCCAAAACTCCTTCTGCACCCGCTCCAGAGACAGCTTGGTAAGTGGATGCAAAAAATCTTTTCAATCCAAACCTTTTGTGTAAGGGAAATAAAGCCATTAGCGCAACTGCTGTCGAGCAATTCGGGTTGGCAATAATTCCGTTATGATGTTCCAGCACCTCTCCGTTTATCTCCGGTATAACAAGTGGAACTTCTTTATCCATACGAAAGGCGGAGCTATTGTCAATTACTACACAGCCCGATTGCCTTGCTGCATTTGCATAATTTTCGGTATTTTGGGAACCGGCACTAAAAATTGCAATATCTAGGTTTTCAAAAGAATCCTCATTTGTCTCTTTTACAACTTCTAGATTTCCACAAGCTTGAATTTCTCTACCTGCTGATCTTTCCGAAGCAAGAAGTCGTGCTTCGGAAACAGGGAATTCCCTCTTTTCGAGTAGATGAATTATTTCTTGGCCAACAGCACCGGTTGCCCCTACGATTCCTATACGATATTTTTTCAATGGATTTTAATAATATATTTTCTGTTTACCGAGAAAAAATTACTTTACTCGGATTAAATGCAAGTGAGCATTTGCTGCTTGCTTGCGTGGCAAGTCAAGAAATTTTGCACTTACACCATGGCAAAAGCTTAAAAAGCTACCCGATTTCAAGTTCTAAACTTGCTCCCTCTTGTAAAGAGGGTTCGCTTGGAACTCCTTGGGGCCTACACGAAGTATGTGAGAAAATTGGTGAAGATAGCAAACCTGGAACTGTTTTTGAAGGCCGTGTGCCAATTGGGTTAACTGCTACAGAGTGTACGCCCGAGCAAAGGTCTCGAAATTTAATAACAAGCCGAATTTTGAGACTGGATGGTTTGGAGCTCGGGGTAAATCGTGGTGGGGAGGTTGATACCTACAAAAGGTATGTTTATATACATGGGACTAATCACGAGGAGAAAATTGGCACGCCGGCAAGTTCAGGATGTCTACAGATGGTAAATAGTGATATAATTGAAATATTTCCAATTATTCCGGTTGGTACACATTTGTTTATCAGCTTAAATTGAAATTTATTAAAAAAATCAGTATGGGTTTGATTTTAATATGAGTGGTTGAGTTTATAATGCCTGAGTTTCTTGGCTACATTGTCAAAGACCGTATTCATTTCTTCGTCTTCGTTAGTTTCTACAGTTAGGGTATTTGATCCAAGTGATTTAATTGTGGCACTGATTGATTCCTGTTCTGCTCCAGGTAAATCTGAGTCAAAAATTAAAATACGAAAGTTTATTTGTCTTAATTGAATTAGAGTTTGATCAATGTTCTCGGCAATTATGATGTGAAATGATTCCTTCTTTAGTATTTCACCCAATGATTTTGCCTGTTTTATATCTTTAAGGTAGATTAGGAAGGCAGTGCTTTTATTATCCTTAATTAAGGAAATAATTTCTTTGAGTTCGATTGGTTTTTCCAGGAAAGCAAGGCATCCCAATTCAATTGCTTCTTCCTTTAGTTCAGGAAGGGAATATGCACTAAAAAAAATAAACTTTGGCAACGAGGTCATCTTGACTTTCAGTTCCCGCAAGACCTCAACTCCATTCATTTCTGGCATTTGAACATCAATCAGTACAAAATCATATGATTGATTCAGACATTTTGAAAGCGCATCCGAACCATCTTTTGCAAGGTCAGTTTCAAATCCCTCCTCAGTTAGGACATCAACCATTGTTTTACGTATTGCAGGGTGATCATCAACAATGAGAATTTTAATTTTGGTATTCATGTTATATTTGTTATCAACTAATTGGTATTTTGATAATAATTTTCGTTCCTTGGTTTTTTTCACTTGAAGCCCGAATAGTACCACCATGTCTTGCAATTAAATCTCTACACAATGATAATCCCAATCCAATCCCGTCTTTTTTGTCTGTAAACAATGGATCAAATATTTTTCGAATCGAATGTGGATTTATACCTACGCCTTCATCTTTTATTTTCAATTCCGCCCAATTATTTTTGATACGATTAGCCTCAAGCAAAATCATACCTCCATCAGGCATTGCTTCAATAGCATTTGAAAATAAATTATGAAGTACCTGTCTGAAGAGGAGTTTATCAACGTTCAAGGTGAAAGGGTGTGGCCTAAATTTTACTTTTAGTTCTGATTTTTTATTAATATTTGCATAATTCATTGCTTCTTCAGCAATAACTTGAATATCAGTATTTTCTTTTTTTAAATCTTCCCCCTTTGTTATTTCAAGTAGCCTTCGTATTACTTCGTCTGATCGAGTGATTTCCTTATCGATAATTTCTAAATGTTCATTTAAATTATTATCCATTAATTTTAGTTTTAGGTAATAAGCCGAATTTTTAATTGCGGCCATCGGGTTTCTTAATTCATGTGCTATACTCGACGATACTTGACCAACATTTGCAAGTTTTTCACTTTGAGATAATTGAATCTGTGTTTTAATTAGAGCATCGTTGGCAATTTCCTTAGCCTCCATTTCCTCTGTAATTCTTTGGTTTGATAGAGTTAATTCTTTCGTTCTTCTTTCCACTCGTTGTTCCATTTCTTCATTTGCAGAACGGAGTAGTAAATTTGATTCCTCTATCGAATCCAGCATGTCATTAAAAATATCAGTAAGTTTTCCAAATTCGTCACGACTCGTCTTTTTGGCTCTAGCGGAGTAATCTTTGACTTGGGAAATTGTTGATGCAACTTTCGTAAGTTCTTTCATCGGTCTCGTAAGAGAAGCTTGGTACCAAAGCGTAATCAGAATAATGATGGCAAAAATTGACAACATTGAAGGTATCACAACTTGGAGGTAACCAGCTTGTTTGTTTTTTAAGTCTCTAAGTGAACGTGTAACCAAAACAACACCTAACTCTTCTTTACCAGACTTTATTAACCTGTATATCTTTATGCTTTCTTCTCCGATGAAATCGTTTGGAACAGGCTTTGTCAGTAATGCAGATGATGAATCTTCATTCGGGAAACTTACGAAAAGCTCAAAGGTATTTCCTTTAGACGGATTTTTTTTCCAGACCTTAACTCCGAGTAGTATCGGATCACTCGAAAACCCTTTGATTTGATCGAAGGCAGTCTGGTTATCATCAAAAGCAATAGCTGGATAAATAGATAGCGAAAGATTATTGATTTGGTTTTTAAGATTTGAGTAGATTAGTTCTTTCGTACTTTCGATGTCCTGATTATAAAGAAGCCATACTCCAAATAATGGTAAAATTACAGTTACAAAGAAACTTGATAGGAAAAACTTTGTTCTAAACTGGAGAGGACCAAAGCCCCTTTTCATATTGCAACATTTAGGGATTTAGATGCTAGTTGTGCAGTCAAAGATCTATCGTCCAAGAAATCGTCGTTGTCTTAAATAATTTAAATTACTTAATTTCTTTAATTACCTGAATCGCTTTAGCTAATATTTGGTCAGGGGATTGATCAGGTTCTTGCATCAATTCTTTGTTTAAAAATTCTTTAAGATCAATTTCTGAAGAGTCAGGCACTTCATGCTCTGCTGAGTTTTTGGCTGAATGTGAATTGAGTCTTACAATTCGATTGATTACGAACTCTCTGCTCTCTGTTTGATAAATTTTCTCCAAAGAATCCTTAATCGTATCGATAAGGATTTCAATAGGAGAATTATCGTGTATTATTACACGAATTTGGTTTTCTGATCGCTGGGATAAAAGCTTTGAAAAAGATGCTCTACTCGCATTGGGGAAACTTTCGGGAAGAACGAACAGGCTCGCAGTGCGATCGGCTCCCAAATTTAAGGCTGCCTCGAAGCTTGGGAAACTTTTAAAAAACACATTTTCAATCGATAAGGTTTGTTCGCATTTCTCTCTAGTTTTTCCATTAGACTCAATAAATGCAATTATTGTCTGTCGGTTGGACTGTGAATTTGCGAAATCGTGCTTTAATCTGCTTACATTATGTTGATCGATTGCAATTCGTGGTCGAACAACCTTAGGGGTAGGATTGTTTTGGGTCATAATAGGGTATAATTAAAATAATAAATAAAGTACTATTTAGTCAACCATGCAATTGGATTGGTTAGCAGGTTTAACCAAACTTTTCTTGCGCAATCTAAGATAGTAACGGTTCAATTCTTTTTTTCATGAGGGTCTTAAGGTCCGGATCAATTGAATGGGAGGAGGCGGAACTATTTTTAAGCTCATTAAAGGTGTGAGTTCCCGTGGTCACTAATGAGCACCTCATGCCGATGTTTTCTGCAGTTTTAATATCATAAGGAGAATCACCAACATAAATCGTCTCTTCAGGTTCATAGCCAATTTTGTTAAGAGCAAGGCGGCTTAGTTGAACTTCAGGTTTTTTCCATTGAGTATCGTCAGCACCGAGAACAAATTCAAGTGGAGGTATCAAATTTAAATGTTCGCACGCAGCTCTTGCGTGAGGTCCATACTTATTAGTCAGTACAGCCGTTTTAATATTGTTTTGCTTACAAAAGGATAACGATTCTCTTGCCCCTGGTAATTCTCTTAGTCCATTGAGCATTTCTTTTTCGAAAATTGGCCGAAGTAACTGAACAGCTTCTTTGGCATTCTCACCACCTATCAATTTCGACATTGTTTTCTCTGATGCACCACCAACGGATTTTTTCACAGCATCAAAACTTGGAACTGGGAATCCCATTTGTGAGATTACTTGGCTAAACGCTTTATAAATCGCTTGAAATTGATCAATCAATGTTCCATCAAGATCAAATAAGATTGCTCGAATTGTCATAGTTTATTCTGATATATGGTGTAGAGTATTTAAATTAAATAATGAATTATGAAGGAAATATAACCAATCAACCCATGCAAGGAGAATCTCAAAGCTCTTATTTTGGGTTTGTTATGGAAGGCGAAAATGCTAGCTGTACGCTAAGTGGTGATTGGTCGATTGAAAATAATTCTGGTTTTGAGGCTCGAAAAGAGTGGAGTTTGATTTTGGGGAATTACCCCGCGATTCAAGTCATTAAGTTTAAGCTTGATTCTAACATAAAATGGGACTCCACACTCGTATCATTTCTACATAAATGTAGGAATGATCTTACTGCTTCAGGTAAATCAATTGACTTTCATGGATTACCTGCAGGTCTGTCTAAATTATTGGACTTAAGTAAAGCCACTTTATCCGAAAAAAAGCAAAATGAATTCTCTCTTTCGCTTGAGCTTATTGATGAAACAATCAACTATTTCAGGAATGCCACATTATCCATTTTTTCTTTTTTTGGGGAGTGGGTTTTGTCGGTACTCCGGTTGTTCACGGGGCGCTCCCAGACCCGCTTTCAGGATTTCGCAAATTCTTGCCGTGCTTGTGGGGCATCTGCATTGCCAATTGTTACTCTTATAAGTTTTTTAACGGGACTAACAATGGCTTTTGTGGGTAGCGTACAATTAGAAAAATTTAATGCTAAAATTTATGTTGCCGATTTAGTTTGTCTTGCGATGGTTCGGGAAATGGGTGCACTTATGGTTGCAATTATTATGGCAGGTCGGACGGGTGCTGCTTTTGCCGCAGAGATAGGGAGTATGAAGTTGAACGAAGAAATAGATTCATTGCGAACATTTGGTATTTCACCAATGGAGTTTTTGATTATTCCACGGACTTTGTCTTTGCTTATTATGATTCCGCTCTTAACCATTTACGCTGATGTGGTAGGAATACTGGGCGGATTAGTTGTGGGTACCATGGTAATGGATTTTTCTGTCATTCATTATTTTGAGCAGACTCAGGTTGCATTACAAAGTATGTGGGAGGTATACTCCGGGTTAATTAAGAGCGTTGTATTTGGCTTAATTATTGGACTAGTCGGTTGTTACAAAGGTATGCATAGTGGTAATGACTCTGCTTCACTGGGGCGTGCTGTAACTGCTTCTGTAGTTGTTGCAGTAACTATAATTGTGGTTGTCGATGCTATGTTCGAGGTGAGTTTTAGTTACCTGGACTTAAGATGATGAATAATTCAATAGAGGAAAATGTAATTTTAGAAGTAGAAAACCTGAACTTAGCATATGATGATTATCAAGTACTAGAAAATGTCTCATTTACTGCGAAAAGAGGGAATTGCACTGTCTTGATGGGGGGGAGTGGTTGCGGGAAAAGTACTTTGCTTAAATCTATGGTCGGTCTTCTTTCACCTGTAAGTGGCAAGATTCTTGTAGACACGCTTGATCTTTGGGCAGTTGACCAAGACCAGAAAACATCAATTTTAAAAAAATACGGAGTGCTTTTTCAGGGTGGGGCATTATGGGGTTCGATGAACCTGATTGAAAATGTTTCTTTACCTTTAGAAACATACACTGAATTAGGTGAGAGTGAGATAAATGACCTCGCTCGTTATAAGTTAAATCTTGTGGGTCTTTCAGGATATGGTGACTTTTACCCTGCTCAATTAAGTGGAGGAATGAGAAAAAGGGCAGGATTAGCACGTGCAATGGCACTGGATCCAGATATTTTATTTTTGGATGAACCATCTGCAGGTTTGGATCCCATTAATTCAAACCGTCTCGATAATCTGATCAATGAATTAAAGGTCAGTTTAGGTATAACCTTTATCGTGGTCACACATGAACTACCCAGTATTTTTGATATCGCTGACGATTCAATTTTTCTGGACGGGCAGACGAAAACTTTACTTGATCACGGGTTACCCAGTCATTTAAAGGAAAATTCAGAGCATGAAAGAGTTCGATCATTTCTTCGCAGGGGAACTCCAATAATTAAAAACTAGGATTGCGATAAAGTTAAAAACTCCCTTAAATTTGTAAATTGAAAACAAAAAGAAATAATGTACTGGTTGGGGTTTTCTGTTTTGGGGCAGTTGTCTTAATAATTGGTTTTATTGTCTTTACCGGTGGCTTTTCCTCTTTTCGTGGTGCGAATGAAAGATTTGTAATGGTTTTTCATGAAAATGTTTATGGATTACATGAAGGGGGCAAGGTAACATTAAATGGTGTGAGAATAGGCCGGGTTGAAAGATTCTTTTTGGGCGATGCAACAGAGGACGGTCCCGTACCAGTTTTAGTGGAGATCAATCGAAAATTAGTCTTACGTCATATGGTTGAAGGTGGAAATGACCTTTTTGATGATGAGGGTTTTTTCAAGGAAGAAGTATTATCCCGCCTTGAAGCAAAGTTGATACAGGAAAGTTTTGTCACTGGTATTTTATACATAAACCTTACCACTGGGAATGAAGTAAATGAGAAAAAAGAGCTTTATGGTTTTCAGGAAATCCCAACGAATGTTTCGATTTTTGCCGAATTAAGTGAAAGTATTAATTTGGAGAAATTGAGTAAGCAGGTGAGCGAATTAATGGTAACTGCAACACAGAAGTTAAATGAAGTTGATCTTGCTAAGCTCAGTCTTGATTTTTCTGAAACAAATAAGGAAATGCAATTATTTTTGAAGCAGATTTCATCAGCATATTACCCCTTAGGGCCAAAACTTTCTGCCTCTGTGGATGAAGCTAAAATCGCAATAGGCAAGGTTTCACTTCTTGGAGAGAGATTACACGAGATGTTAGATCCTTCATCTGAGTTTCGTTTTGGGTTTTCCAGTACCATGCGGGATATTTCTGCTATGTCAAAGTCCTTGAAATCTTTGGCAGATTTAATCGAAAGAAACCCACAGGCATTTATTCGTGGAAAAGGGGAGGCATCAGAATGATTTTATTATTTCGAATTTTGTTTTTTTTATCCATGTTAGGTGCATTGTCCTCATGCATTGTTCCTGAGTCGACCCATGTAAAACCAACCTTTCACCTACTAAGTAAAACTACTTTTGATCGGAATGAATCAACCGCGCTTACTGCCAAATCTGATGAGCACAACAATACAATAGATGGTTTTCCATTCTATCTTCGTCAGGTTGAAATACCCTATTATTTACAGGAAAATAGAATTGTTTACCGGCCTTCGATAGGAGAGATCAAATTTAGGGAAAACGACCGTTGGGGAGAGCCTCTTATTGAAGGTATTGGCAGGGTGGTGGGGCTCAACCTCTCACAGCTTTTAAATAGCCCATTCTATTCTGTTTATCCAAACCGGAAAAAAATTGGTACAGAGTGGGAAATCAATATTACAATTCTTCGCTTTGAGCGGGTCTCTAAAGATGAAATTCGACTGGAAGTGTCCTGGGAGATTTTTAATTTGAATTTTAAAAATGGGACATACCCATTACAAAATGATAAGGTGGACACTCTTTTACTAATCGATTCCGTAGAGCAAAAAGATCTGTCTTTAAAGGATGAAGTTCAGGCCTTAAGCAAATCCCTTGGCGATTTATCAAAATTGATTTGCAGTTCTATTGTGTCCCAAAATCTTTAATTGATTTTGCCGAAGGGCATTTTGTTTAATGGATATTATTTTATCGTTATGTGTTCTTGTGGTTGGGGTCTTTTTTGCCTACCGTGCGAATCGCAGTTCGAGAGAGAAGGATTCCAAAGCCATTGAAAAAGAAGTTGATAACGATTTTAAAGAAGAATTTGAGCAAAAAACAGTCAATGAACTATCAGGTAGGGGAATGAGGAATTTAGTTGATTGGATGGAAGATGATTTAAGGGAAAGGAAGTTAGAACAGTCTGAAGAGATCGAAAGTTTTAACGAATTAAAATAAGATTTGATTATTTCTTAAGCGGCTTATGAAATTTTTTCTATCTTTAGTAAAAAGGATTCATAACCCTCCCAATGAAACGAACAAATTTAAATTTTTCATCTTTAGGAATAAGAGGAGAGACCTTCAAAGTTTTAATTTTCCGGTTGTTGCCAATCATTATTTTGTATTTTTCAGTTTTTTGGCTCGAAGTTTTTCAGTCTCATTCTTTACATTATCTAATATGAAAATTTACAAATTGATATTTTTAAATCTATTTTTTGTCGCTGGTATCTCTTTTGCTCAGGATTGGAGTAATTGGAGAGGGCCGAATTATAATGGTTCGACAGATTCAACCGGTTCGTTGCCAAGCCAATTCAATTCCGAAAGAAATGTTAAGTGGAAGTTCCCTTTGCCAGGTGCATCAGCAGGGACCCCAATTATTCATGGTAATTATGTTTTTATATCTTCGATAGAAATTTCTGATGAATCATCCGATAAGGGTGAATTGCTAGCTCTCTGCTTTAGCCGCGATAAAGGCAAGTTACTTTGGTCTAGAAGAGCAGGCAGTGGCTATCGCCCAGGAAATCAAGATGGTTTTGATTATCAATTAGATTCAAGGTCCAACTATGCAAGTCCATCCCCAGTCACTGACGGGGAGCGAGTAATCTATTTTTTTGGAAATGGGGATCTCGTTTCTTATTTAATGAATGGTACAGAGGAATGGAGAAGAAATATTCAGGAGGACTATGGTGACTTCTGCTTTCAATGGACATTTTCTTCATCTCCTACTTTACACAAGGGAAGGCTCTTTCTTCCCGTTCTTCAAAGAGACGAGCAGACACATGGAAGAGGGAAAAATGGAGCGAAATCGTTTTTACTCTGCATGAATCCGTCAAACGGCAAGACTTTATGGAAGCATAACAGACCATCAAAAGCCAAAAAAGAATCCCTAGAATCTTTTGGTACCATTATTCCCCATGGCAACGAGTTACTTGTAGCTGGAGGGGATGTGCTCACAGGCCATGATTTTTCTTCCGGAAAAGAATTGTGGCGCTGGGGG
>Ga0209335_10002591_pt1 | contig 18905 bp, 4 predicted proteins | sample COG_09_FD_184753 | JGI IMG/M metagenome (GOLD analysis project Ga0209335, IMG submission 184753) | Pelagic Microbial community sample from North Sea - COGITO 998_met_09 (SPAdes) (version 2) | ecosystem: Environmental > Aquatic > Marine > Neritic zone/Coastal water | place: Helgoland, sampling...
AACGGCAACAACTTGGTGCCATTCGAGACCAGCGCGTCGGTGCTGCAGATCGACACCCTTAATCCAACTGTCTCAGTCTTCACTGAGGACAACCAGGATGGCACGGTATCCGATACGGACCACGATGTGACCTATAGCGTCACTTTCAGTGAGCCGGTGCAGAACTTTACGCCTGGGAATATTGTTGTAACCAACGGTTTAGTCCAGAGCGTTAATGTGTTGTCCCCCACATCCGCTGAGTTTGTTGTGCGTGCAACCGATGACAAAACCGGAACGCTGACGGTGACGTTGACGGACGTGAAAGACACGCAGGGTAATTCGCTGTTGCAACCGCCAAAGATTGATTTGGTGCTTGACACAGAGAACCCTGATGTTGCGATTACGTCTGTCGGTGCTGCTGGTATTGTGTCGACCACGCTTGCAGGTGGTTTGCTCGTCAAGGGAACTGCGGAAGCGGCTGACGGTCCCGTTACCGTCAAGTATGGCAGTACTGAGCTAGGTACCGCCTCGGTTACGATCGACGACAAGTGGGAGCTAACGCTTGACAACGCTGATGTCGAGCACATTGGCTATGGTGGTGGAAAGCAAATTACTGCTACCCAAACTGACGCGGCTGGGAATGAAACGACAGTAACGTCTGTGAGCTTTAGCAGTGAGGTGCTAAGCGCAATCTCTGGCTTGGGCAGTAGTGGTGCACCGACAACACCCGTAAGTGGTAGCACAACGCTGGACCTGAGCCATCTGAACGGTGACGTAACCGTTTCTGCGATGTCTGGTGAGGTTTTGGTGTCGGGAGAAGGTGGTGGGCACGTAGATAGCGCCTCCAACGTTGGCTTTGATACGTTCGTTACTGGTGCAGGCGATGACCGTTTGTTCGGTTCAGATCTTGACGAGACCTTTAGTTCCGGCACAGGTTACGACGTCATAGATGGTGGGGAGGGTATCGATACCCTGGATCTGTCGCGCGCAACGGGCGATGGGACTGCGGCTCAGGTACAGCGTGCCGAAGCGGCGGCACAACAACCCGCTTCAGGTAAGGCGTTGTCACTCGCTAATTTGACTGTTTCAAGCGGTGACTTAGCGGTGCTAAACGTGGGAGGTCGAACCTTCGTGGCACAGGCAAGCACGGACACGGCAACCCTGGTTGGTATGGTCTCTGCCTTGTCGGCGCAAATGGTGGCGGCGAAGGATGACTCAATCGATGAGGTGAAGGGCGACCTACAGGGCTTGACGCTAACTGCTTCTGAGCAAGGTTCAGTCATACTTGAAGGTGCTCAGGCTGAGACGAGTTTCGAGTTGAGTATTCTTAGCGCGGGCGGTGCGGTTGTTAGCCTTGGTGAACAGGTTGTTATCGAAGACTCCGCGAACGCCCAAAACTGGGTGTCTGGTCTGGCAGTCAGCGATAACAGCTGGGTTGAGGTGACGGACATTGAGAACCTGCTGGGTACTGGTTACAGCGATATCTTGATGGGTAGCGATGTCGACAACGTTATTAATGCAGGCGATGGTGATGACATCGTTGACGGCGGTAAGGGCGATGACACCCTGATCGGCGGCGCAGGCGATAACGTGCTTTACGGTGGTGCCTCAAGTGCTACGTTAGTGGATGACGGCGGCAAGGTCGTGTTTGACGAAATCTATTACAACGGCACTGGGCGGGATACGTTTGTCATGACATTGGGTGCTACCAACTCAATTCGTGATTTTGATATCTCTGGCTGGCTGACATCGAATGCTGCGCGTGTGGGAGACCATACGCTTGACCGTATAGAGTTTGCCTTCACTAAGACCGAGTTGGCGGCACTATTGTCAGCCGAGAGCGCCATCCCCGATACTGGTCTGACATACAGCTTTGACTTGACCGTTAATACGACTCCAGTCATTGCTGGTGGTGTGTCTTGGACCCTTGCGCTGATGGTGGGTGGTGTCGAGGTCTCGACTGTTAACTTTGATTGGGCCTCCGATCCGTTAGCTGGATTGGATGGTTTCACGATCAAAGATATCGACTTGACTGGTGGATCGATAAGCTTCGTTAATGGTGCCGTGACCCTAGCCGCTGCACTTGAGTTGGAAAATCTGGCTATGTTGGACACTACGTCCGCTGAGACCATCGTGGGTGCTCGCAGCGGTGATGTGTTTGTGATGACTGACGCTGATAACTTGATGGTTGGTGGCTTAGGGAGTGATCGTTATGAGGCCCGCATTTTGGGTTCGGGCGGTGACCTGGGTACACAGACCATTAACGATCTTGGTCGTGCACGCGGTGGTGCTGAGGAGGATGCGATCCTTATCGAAGGCGCGCGAGACTTGGGTGACTTGGTTAACATTTCACGCGGCACCCTGGCGGCTGAGGGTACGGACCGTTCGTTGAGCATTGACTTCGAGCAGTTCCGTGCCGATCAAGTCGGTTCGACTGAAACGCCTTTCGCGACTGGCTCTGTTGAGGTGTTTAACCAGTTCTCGTTGACCCAAAGTGACGTGTACAAGGTCGAAAAGCTGCAAATCGGATCTGAGTTCTCAGATCCGCTTGAGGCTTTGGTTAAGACCTACTACTTCGGCGATGTGTTGGGTACAACAGCAGCTGGCGGAGACATCGTTGAGGCGCAAGCTGACCGAGACTCTATTTTGGTGGGTAATGAGGCCAACGATTCGGATGCGTTCCGAGTGGAGGCCCCAACCGATGCATCACAGCGACAAGAGGTGGTTGCAAACGGTCAAACCTTTGAGATGGCTCGCGATGACCAAGATGTCTGGATCTATGGCATGGACGGCGACGAAAACGTCACCATTTCGGGTGACAGTGCGGGCTGGACATTAGCTCAGAACGCCGAAGCGGTGGTTCTTGCCGGTGGAGACACGGTGTTTAAAGCTGTGGCGTCCCACGACAACGGAACGGCGCAAAACACCTCTGACGACTTGGTGCTGAACTTGTTCTTCCAGGATGGCGGCAACATCGATTCGCAGACTCTCCTGTCAGACAGAATTAAGTGGGAATCTTGATTTTTAAGATTGACTAACTTATTCAGGTAGCTATGACAAAAAATAACGCTCCAAGCGGCTCTAGTAAAAGCCAAACTGCAAGTCGCAAGCAAAGGGTGCGACGTCGTATCAAGGCGTCCACCTCTTTCAATGCGGTTGATATGGCTGTGCTGGGGGCCCTGATGGTGCTCGTCAACGAGCGAGCCAATGCGGCCGAGACGCAGGAGCGTGTTAGTCAGGAGGCAGATAAGGGGGCCAGTGCGGATGCGACGCAGGCCCTGTTGGGTCTGAGCGAGGGTAGCAGTGCCGAGTTGGTGGCACTAACGGCTATGGCAGGTCAGATGTTCCGAGAGATGGAGCGTGGTATTGGTCGAGTCCGATTTGGGGCAGAGCTTGGCGCAGATAAGCCCAACGATATTGACTGGGGTGCTGATCCGTCGGTGGGTGGATGGAAGTTTTCTGCCAATCTGCCCAACTTCTCCCGCTCGATGCTGCGAGAGAATGTGTCGGCTGAGACCGATGCCATTGACGTTAGTGGTGAGGCTGTTGAACAGTTGTTGGATCGCGGGAATGCAGCCGGTGGCTTGAACGACCCGGAGGGCTACCGTGTGGCAACGATTGCGCCACAGCTTCAAATTCAATCAGAGCCTGACGTGGCAGGTAATCGACTAGAGGCCCTGGATTTATCAGGCGAAAAATTGCTAGAGATGGTTCGAGGGCTGTTCAAGGAAGAAATTTCTGACGTGATGGCCCGAGTCGACCCGAGCAAGCTGGACGGAACCGAGTTCGCGGAAATCGACTACCAGCAAGTGACCGCAGAGGATGTGGAAGGTGGTTTCTTCGTTCCACCGATCGCTGGTGGTGGTGGTGGTGGTGGTAGTGTTGTTGCTAGTAGCAGCAGCGGTTTCGGCGGTATTGCGATTGATGGCTATGTGAGTGGCGCCACGGTGTTTTGGGACGTCAACGGCAACTTCACTTTAGATACCGATGAAATATGGACGACAACCGATGACGATGGGGTTTACTACCTTGACGGTGTCGTAGCGGGTATCGGTCAAATCGTATTGCTGGATGACGGTATTGATGTGAATACGGGCGGTAGCGTCGGGATGATGGCGACATCAACAACCGTTACAGATACAACTGCCGCGATGATTACGCCGCTCACGTTGTTGATGTCACAGGGCATTAGCGAGGAGGCAGTGAAGACTGCTTTGGGGCTTTCTGGCTCGGATGTGGACTTGAGTAGCTACGACCCAGTTGCGATCTTGAGCGCGGCAGCGGGCGGGGAGACCGAAGCCGGTAGCGTGTTGCTACAAGCGCAGCAACTCTTTGCCTCGATCAACGCTATCGCTAATTTGTCCGGGTCCTCCACGGACACCTTGGCTGATACGATAACGGCCATCTCAAGTGCCGGTATCGAAAATTTTGTCGGTACCGATGGCGGCGATGATAGCGTGATGCAGTCGGTCATCTCGACCGTCTTACCAGATTTCGACACCGAGCTGGCCCTTTCCGCGGCCCAAGCGATCAAGGGTGTTAACGCAGCGATTGGTGAGTTCTTGACGGATTCGGCCAATGCCTTAAGTACCAGTGCTCGCGCAGCGACGTTGGTCTCACAAAATGACTTGGTAACACAGTTTAAGTCGATCGGCATGTTGAGTGACGCCGCGTCAGTTAAAACCGAGCTTGCCGACAAATTGGGGAAGTACGCCTCCGCTGCGTTGGTTAAAGCAAATTTTGCCACTGACTACCAAACAGCCATCGCAGCACAAGATGCAGCTGGTAGGGGAATTATTGCGGGCGTTGATGAGCTAAGCTTGACAGTTGGTAGTGAACAAACGATCAATTCATCGAGTTTATTGTCGAACGACCGAAACTTGAGTACCGGCACATTGAGCATTGTTTCAGTTGAGCCGTTTGGCCTGACTTGGACGACGCATGGCCTGGGTACTAAATTGGAGGTACTGCGTCCTAGTGGCGTGAAGGATGTATTTTTTAGACTTGTCCTGCCCGTCAACCAAATCGGCTCCCTTGCGGAAGGTAGTTACCTAAAGCTGAAGGTGGACGGTCTGGTTGTGCAGGTTAGGGTAGAGGCGAGTGACCTGGACGCCGATGCCGAGGTGATGTTGTCTAACCTCACCGCGAAGTTGGCGGCATCAGCAGCACTGCAAAGCGACCGAATCGCTATAGTCGAATCCGAGGACACGGCTGGTCTAATTCAAATTCGACGTGCTGATGGTGTTGAGGTCTCGCAGATTAGCTTGCAAACAGCGGCGCCGAGCGATGTGTTGGATGCTTTCTTGAACGACGACGGGACGATCTCCGTCACATTGGACGACTCACTCGCTGGCGTGCAAGCCAACCTACGTTATGTGGTGAGTAACGGTAGCGCGCAATCGGTCGGCATCGTGCGCTTAACCGGTGAGCCATCCGTTCAGACGCTCTCACTGTTGTCTGATGCCGCTGACTCCGTGATAGAGCAAACTGTTGATGCTGATGGCGATGTTAGTCTTGGCAGTTTTTCTATTGCTGACAGGGTCTCGTTGGTCGGCGATCTTAGTGAAGGGGTCACGCAGCGAATGGTGGTAGCTCTGACGTCTATGAAGGACGCAGACGGCAACCTTGCTGTGAATCCGAAGCAAAGCTCTGGATTCGTTTTGGAATTTTTAGGGGCTGACGGGAACCCCGTCCAGGTCGATATGAGGTTAGGCGTGGGCGAAGGTCTGGCGCTGCCAACAGGGATGACGTTGCAAGAGGTCCTGTCCGCCGCCAATGTAACGCTGCCCGATGGCTTTAAGGGCAGCTTCACGTTCAACTATCGGCTGACACAAAGCATAAACGACTACGTGGCCTCAACGAATTCCGGCGCCGATGCGATGGACGTGCTTGGGTCTGCAGAGGGCGATACGCCAACGTTACTGTACGGTATCGGCACGTCAGGCAGCTTAGTCGAGTTTGGCTTGGATGCAATCGCCCCCTTGGTCACTGACCCGAGCGCTAATCAAGTATTGCGCCTGCGTCTGGATGGTGGAGATCTAACGGAAGAGCGTTGGGTTGAGATCGCCAACTTACCGACTGGCATTGAGCAGGTTTGGGTCACATTCGAGGGCGGGGACCCGCTTGAAATTACCGATAGCCTTACCCTGGGTACATTACGCGTTGACGAGCCATCTGATCAGCGCGGACAGCCTTTTGTGCTTGAATTTGTAGCTAGTGAGTCACTGGTGGATAGCGCCTATGGACTTTCAGAAGACGCTATTACTTTCACGGTTGTGAATCGCGAAGTCGGCTCCACCACAGAGGTCAGCGACGGATCGGTGTCTCTGAAGTTTGATATCGGCGGTGCTTATGGCTTGGTAGTGGTTGCCGATGAATCGACGGCATCGGAGGAAGACTTGGCGACCTCGTTAGGTCAGTTGCAAGTGGTTAGCGTTAGCGATGGCGCGCGTGTCGAGGTGACTGTCCAGATTGATGCAAACTTTTCTCTGCTCGACGTCAACGACGCTGCTATTTTTCCAGAAAGTGTAGACAATGCTAGCGGTCTTGCGACTTATGTGCTGCTCTCATCAACCGACCAGGCCGATGAGGTAAGTGGGCCGTTACATTTTTTAGACGGTATACAAGTTAAGCCTCCAGAGAACTTCAGCACGTTGTCCGGTGAGTCCGTCACCGCTAACGTTGTGGTGCGCGCGCTTGATACCGAAGGCGTTGAGTTGAGCTCGGTCGAAAAAAGCCTCGGATTTACTTTTGAAGGCCTAGCTGATGGTGTCAATTACACGATCTCTGATACCAGCGAGAGGGTTGGTTTAGAGGATACGATCCTGTCTGTTTCAGATTTATTTTTTGACACGCAAGGCACTTCGCTGGCGCAAAAAATTGACGACAGCGAAACGCTTTACTTCGTGCTTCGTGGGTTGCCGAGCGGATCCCGTCTAATTGACGGTACGACGTATGAAGATATTGGACGTGTATCTGGTGACGATGTCATTTTGACGGCGACAGAGGCACTAGGTGCTTCAATCCAGCTGAGTGGAAATGCTTCTCTTGACTCAACAACATTTACTTTGTTCGCTTATACGCAAGAGCCGGGTACCGTTTCGGTCTCTGAGTATGGGGATGAATCGGGCTTCGAGTCTAGCTTTGGTGGTGACGTGGATGTGCGCTTCGATGCTGTAGCCGACGCCCCTTTCTTGTCGTTAGATAGTCGGGTTCGTGGTCTAGTCAACGTTGATGGATTGACCGAGGAGCTTCTTGAAAAGACAACGCTTTCAATTCCTGCTAACGCCTATCTTCAGGATACGGACGGCTCAGAGTCCTTGTGGTTCCGACTGAGTGCAACGACTAAGGATGATGCCGGCAACGTGACCGACGTCGATTTGGCTGAGTTTCAGTTTTCCGGTGTTACCGATCTAACAGATGGCTATTTTGACGAGACCAATGGCGCCTATTTTGTGTCTGCCCTTGCGCTGTCTGACTTGCTGATTTCCAGGCCTGGGGACGCTGACCCGGATGTTTCCAATAGTTTTAGCGGCACCTTTTATGTCGATGCGTTAAGTATTGAAGGGCTCGACTCAGAACCAACCGCACAGGATGCTGCGGTCTGGGTATCTAGCAAACCTATTGCGGACGACAGCTGGATCAGTACAGACGCATCGTGGGCCTTTACCCGAGGTGAACTTGAGGTTGAGTTTTTGCAGCCAGCGCGTGAACCAGTGGTCACGCTTGGAGACGTGGCCTACAGAAGCGTAACTGATACAGACGGCGTGGCGCACGTGTTGGAGTTCACAATTAATGTGGATTACCAAGCTGACGATCAAGTCACAATATTGATGACAGGTGTCCCGGCGTTGGCGGCAGTGCCGGCAAAGTTTTACTGTGTTTCAACTGACGCTGAAACCAGCGAGGTCACAACAACACCCATCGGCGCACCTGCAGAGGTTGAAGGTGTTTGGGTGTTTGACTTGGCTGGCCTTGGTGAACCTGACGATATCATCCGCATGGTGCTACCTGCGGATTACACGCTGTCTCAGACTCCGTTTGATGTAACAGCCTTCGCTGTCGATTCCCTGGGCTTAACCAATGCGAGCACGGACGCCATTGCGGTTACGTTCGACGGGACCTATGTTGCTGGTTTCACTGTCCCCGCTGATGCCCTTGATCCCGTGATGATCGATACTGAGGGTGATGGACTTGTGTTGCAAGCAGGCCCGGTGGCGTTTGACCTCGATGGCAACGGCAGTAAGGACAACGTGGCATGGACGACCGAAGGTTCTGACGATGCGTTTCTGATCTTTGCAGACGATGAGCTGGATCAGGCATTGTTAGCTAACGAAAGCGTTTCGATAGACGGTGATTATCTGGTTACGGAGTATCTTGATAGTGACCGTGATCCAACGAGCAATGCGCTTTCGGACTTAAGATCACTCGCGGGTGACGATGAAAAACTAACAGAGACCGAACTCCTTGAAAGCGGCAAAGATGCGCGTTTGTGGTTTGACCTAAATGCCGATGGTTTGGTCGATCGAGGTGAATTAAGGTCGGTATCAAATTTTGAGTTGGATCTGTCCCAACTCACTGACAACGCCGAGCGCGAGCCTGTGACGGGGGCGGTGATCGCTGGGGGCCTGCCCGCTGGTGCGATGGCTGGCGAGTACACGAATCCTGACGGGGAAGAGAAGTCATTGGCAGATGGGGTCTTGAGCGACGTTTACTTGCCGGTTTTTAAAACGACAACCCAGAACGAGTCATCTTTGGCCGATGCCGCTTTGGCAGGCACGGAAGATGACCCTGACGGGTTTAACCTGGCTTCTGTTCTGTGGGGTGGTGACGTCGATTGGGTCAGTAATTTTAGCGAAGATGCTGCTGCAAAAATTAACAGCGGTGAAGCCAACGTATTGTTGACTGTGTCTGCGCAGCAGGCAGGAACGACCTTTAATCTTTCACAGGGTGCGCGCCTAGATGGGCAGACCACTGACACCTGGTTGATGCTTTGGGATCCAACATCAACTGATAGTTTGTCTGAGTTGCGTTTGTTCGCTGCTGAAAATTATTCAGGCCCTATTGACTTGTCGTTCAGAGCGACTGTTGTTTACACAGATAGCGATCTTTCGGTTAACTCGTACACGGTCTCACGAGGTGTTGCTCTAGATATTGAGCCTGTCGCGGATCGCCCTGAGTTTAAAAGCTCCAACCAAATTTCTAAGCTGACGCTGGATGCGGATGGTTTAGAGGTCGACTCGCAGGCTTTGAGCTCTACACCCGTTGAGACGGATGCGGCTGTCACGTATTCTTTGGATGGTTTGTATTTAGCCCCGAGAGACACGGGCGAGGTAGTGTCTTTGACGGTGACTCCCCCAGCGAACCTACCGACCGGGGCCCGACTTTTGTTTAAAGGTGAGTCGCTCGCCCTCAGCGATGGCAAATACGTGGTTGAAGGTGCCATCGATGCGTCTGATATTTGGGTAGAGCTGCCGGCTTACGCCAGCGGGACTTATAAATTTGGCCTGAGTGCTAGTACGCAAGACGGCGACCAGTCGCTAGAGACTCCCGTTACCTCACAATTTGCCATTACGGTGAAGCCTGTGGCGCAAGCGCCCGATGTAAGCATAGAGATTCTTTCTACGGCAACTGAAATTACAAAAGTTACCGACTTTAAGGTGAGTGCAGCTTTGCGTGATACCGATGGGTCTGAAGCAATTTCCACGGTAACGGTGAAGCTCGTGTTGTCCAACGTCGAGACAACAATATCTTCCGCTCCGCAGCTCATCGTAGGTTCTGAGACGATATCTCTCACCAAAACCATTGGCGTTGCTAACACTTACAGCGCTGTTATCAGTAAATCACTGTTCGATATTGATACGGACGGTGCTGCAAGTACAAAAACATTGACGGCCCAGTTGGTTACGCCTGAGTACTACGATGGCGAATTTACCCTAAGCGCTAGGGCAACGTCTGTTGAAAATGCCGACGTCACGGCAAGAGCGACAAGTTTATCAGCTGTGGTAACTGGGACAGTGCAGGCCGCTGCGCAAGATCTACTTGCGTTCGATGCACGTGGACTGTCGGTAAACTCAGGTGAGTCCTTCGCACTTAGCGATATGGTTAGCGCACTGTCTGCAAAAGATGGTGACGAGACGATTGAAATAACACTTGACGCGACTGGACTGGCAGATAGTTCTTCTCTTTTGGTCTACAAAGATAACGTGTCGGTTGGCGATGTCAAGGTCGGGCCTGTAACGCTCTCTAATGTTAAGTTCTCTGAGTTGGGACGCTATACATTAGCGACAAATGATTCGCAGGGTGATTTCAGTCTGAAGATGACTGCGGCGACGTTTGACAATAATCAACGTGATGTAACTACCAACACGGCGTCTAGTAGCTTGGCACGAACGGTCAGCATCGGCAGCACGCCGCTTTATGAGCCCGTAATTGTTGGTGGTAGCGGTGGAGCGTTTGTAAATAGCCTGACGTTTAGCGAGGGTGGGGCGGCTACCCTCTCAATTGGGGTAAAAGTAGGTAGCAAGCTCAATACGTCCGATAGCTTCGTGACTATTGCAGTGCCAGACGGTTTGGACACGGATTTCACGCTCCACACGGTGGTGGACAATGCGCTCATTTCGAATGTGAACGGCGGTTTTACCATTCAGGCTTCGAAATTGTCGAGGGGTTTGCTGCTGACTCCTGTTGATGACGATTTTTCAGGCTCACTTACTTTGAATCTGGTGGCGACGACGAACTACACGCTCAACGATTCAAGTGTCTCTAAGACGAGCGCGCAGGTATTGAACGTCACTGTGAATCCTGTCACGGATGGATTTGAAGCGGCCACGATTTCCGCTGCCGAGGAGGATGCAACGACCTGGAAGCTTTCGGATCTGTTGGTGGCTCGCGATAGTAGCGAGTCCGTAGTTGCAGTCACTGTCAGCCCCAACGCGCTTGTCGAAATCAAAGGTCTCGGGGATGTGGAATTTAGAAGTATTGGACCCGATGAAAAAATAAATGCGGCCGACTTGGATGGCACGGTTTTTCGTACAGTCAATAATGCTAACGGCGCTATAAGCTTGGGTTTGAATGTAGAGTCCATGGACCCAGGGGCGACTAAAAAAATCGAAACCATTGCTGTGGAGCTCGACGTCGCTGCGGTATCAGACTTGCCCGTAGTCACAGATGCCGAGAGCTTGCTACAAATTTACGAAGACGACAGTCGTTCTACATTGCTGGATGCGCCAGTTCAGATGACGGTAGGTGCCAGTAGCGGCGTTAGTTTGTTTGTGACGCTGGGTGGCTTTCATACAGCCGATGCGAAGGAGTCAGTTTCCGCTGTATTGGTCGGCGATGCCATCATTAACGGGACAGTGCTTTATTTACCTGATGCACTAGCGCCAGAGGCGAGTTTTGTTGCGCAATGGAATAGTACGGCTGAACGTTACGAGATTGAAGTACCTGGCGATGGCGCTGTCTTTGTAGAAACGTCGGCGACTTTGGTATTGCCTAGCAATGTAGCGTTGGTGGGTAAAAACGATATCAGTGTGATTGCCAAGACCACGGATGGCCTTGCCGCATCTAATCTAGAAATCAGCGACACCGACCAAATCAATGTGCAGAGCATGGGGATGCCAAGCCCTCCTGTGGTCGGGTTTGATGCTGACTTTAAATTGTCTGATATCGGAGTTATTGCAGGGAAGTTACAACCGTTCTCTGTTGACTTGCTCGCTTTGGTGCGTGGCTCTGACATGACGTCGGACCAGATCATTGAGTTAGTTGTGCCAGCCGGGTTTTCGTTTAACAACGTAACGCCTGAAACGGGGCTCTTGCATTCATCTACGCCCGCTTTAGGGGGCGATATTGGTGTGGTGCGCTTGACCTACGACCAGCTGCATGAGGCGACGGTAACCATTGATCCATCGACGTTTACACGTATCGATGCGCGTTTTGGTGTTTTAGATGGGTACGTCGATGGCGATGAGTTGAGTGGTGCACGCTATACATACTCAAAATTTGCAGGTCTAGCCTATACGTTTGGGCAGGATGGCTCAGAGGCCAACGATGCGATTCTTGTGCACGCCCAAGGTCAGAAGGTTGTAGATGGCGGTGCGGGGGACGACGTTATTTTGGTGCGTGGTGCCCCAGAGTTGGTCGAAATTAAAGGGGGAATAGGGCGTGACACGCTAGACTTCTCAGGACTGACTATCAGTGATGGGGCCGGGCAGAGGGTTGTTGTTGATCTCAACCAGGGCCAATATACATTTGTGAAGCCTGGGGGTTTAGAGCAGTCGAGTAGCGTTGATGGTATCGAGTTAGTGCTCGGCAGCGATGCGGATGACATGATCATCGGGGTTGGTGACACGACAATTTCGCAGGTCTTGCGAGGCCGTGCAGGAGACGACTATTTGGTCGGAGGCTCTGGCAACGATACCCTTGAGGGAGGTGAAGGCGATGACGTTTTGTACGGCGGATCCGGTGCGGATTACTTTGTAATCTCTGATGAAGTGGGCTTTGACCTGATCGACGACTTCAGCGTTGAGGATGGTGACAAAATCATCGTGCGCGGTAACGACCCAAAACTCGAAGCCTTTTCTTTCGTAACGGCTTCAAGTTTGATGGCAGTGTCCGGATCTGCGCTCAGTGAAACATTGGCTATGGCGTCTGCGGATGATTGGGTGCTAACGTCGTCCGGGAGTGCAAGTTTGGCGGTTGTTTTGGCAAATAGCTCCCATTACGCAGTCTCAGAACTGATGCCGTTGCTTGCGCTCGCCAGTGATTTTGGTTCTCAGTTTGAGGTTTTTGATCCAGCTTACGATACAAATGTCCAAAGAATAAATGCGATGAGCTTAGAGGTCCCATCTGCAGATATCGCCGTGGCGTCTGCGTGGAGCTATGCCAACAAAAATGGCGTTGATCTGACTAACGTGACGCCCACTTTTGATAATGCAGGATTCACCCTAGATGACTTTTTTGGAGCGGAACACAATTTTGATGATATCGGCGATACGTTGAGTGTTATTGCCGATGCAAAGTTCACTCAAGCACTGGAGATCAGGCTGTCGGGTGAGCTGGTCGATGTGACTCGCTCAACTGTCGGCACAGATTTCCACGGTTTTTCAGGATCTGACGCAGATGATGTGTTGCTTGCAAGTAGCAGTGATGCAGTTTTGTTCGGTGGTATGGGGGGTAGTGACCGGCTGGTGGGTGACTCGGGGTCCGATGTGCTTATTGCTACTGTTCAGAGTGCGCGAGGCGCAGGCGATGAGGTTTCTTTAGAGGGCGGCGGTGGCGCTGATCAGTTTACGATTGTCAACTTAAACGCCATTATCCCCGAAGAAATTACCGACACGTTAAACACCATCTACTCTGTCAGGATTGAAGACTTCAACCGAGAAGAAGGGGATCGCATTTCGCTGGTTGGCTTTGATAAAGGCACTGATGTGAGTGAGTATGTCGAAATTGGCGATGTGAGTGAGACCGCAAATGGACGGGTAGAACAAACGGTATATGTGCAACCTGATTTAAACAATCAGGCGCAAGGTTTGACCGTTGTTTTTGACATTTCTTTCATGCGTCAATTCGATTCAGAGTTTCAAATTCGACATGCTGACTTCGACGCTATCTAAGAGTAACCATGCGATATTTTGTGGCGCGCGCGCGTTGGTTTTCTCTTGCATTTGCAGTCTCTATCGTATTAAAGCCCGCGTTCGGGCAGGGCGAAAATTCACGCGTTGCACCCATTGAGCTCATTGGACGTGACTTAATTGTTCTTATGAACTCCCTTAACCAGGGGGTCAACGACCCAACGAAGACACTACCCCGAGAACCGATGATAGACCGTGCGATGGACGCGGTGGGTCAAACACCATTGTTTAAAATTACGGCCTTGTCCCAGAAACAGGCAAATGCGAAACTGTCGGAAATAGATTCAGCGTATTACCCACAGGTTGATGGTGGCGTTAACTCAGGGCGGCGAACCTACACTACGACGACAGCGTCCTCTGGGGGTTACAGCGGTGGATACCTGTACGTTACGCAACGATTGTTTGACTTTGGTGCGCTCGAGGTCCAAAGGGGTAGCGTACTGGACCAAATTTCTATTAGCAAACAGTCGGAAGAGCGTCAGCGCAGCGAGTTGTTGTTGACTGCGGTGCGGTTATTTTACGAAACCCAGCGGAGCTTGATCCAGGTGCGTCTTGCGCGTGAGAACTTACAAGCGCGCCGCGCTTTAGTTAATTTCATACGCGAACGTACGGAGTTAGGCGCAAGTAGCATCGCGGATGTGGTTCGCGCTGAGACACAGGTCGCTGATGGATTAGATCTACTCTCCAGTAGCTTAAAAAACTTGTCTCAGGCGCAAGCACGGTACAGAGAGTTTTATCTAGATGAGGCACAGCCTTACATCTTACCGACTGAGCCTGAAGTAGAAGATGTCTCTAATGCTGGTCTGGAGGATTATTTAAAAGATCACCCTGCGCTAATCGAGGCAGATCTAAAGGTCTCAATGGCTTTAAAAAATTACGAGTCCACAAAGGCCGCAAAAAATGGCACAGTTAACCTCGAATTTAAATACAACCAGACTGCTGCATTTGCGGGAAGTTCAGCTTCACAAGACCGAACCCTAATGATCACATATGCCAGATCTATCTACTCTGGTGGCGCAGAGGATGCGAGGTCCCAACAGGCATATATAGCTGTTGAGGAGGCTCGACTGGAGCGTGAAAGACTTGCTCAAGAGATGACAAAAAAAATTCGCGACTCCCTTGCCGAATACAATGGCCAAGTGGCGTCGTTGCGTTCTAGACTGATGGTTTTTAAAGGAGCGGAAGACGCGTATGCCATCACCAAAGACCTTTATGCGTTTAGTCGAAGCAGTTTATTTGAGCTGCTTAGAGCGCAGGAAACTCTTTATTCTTCTGGCCAAAAATTGATTGACAGTATCATTGACAGGGCCTTATCAAAGTATCAGCTACTTTTCGATACTAATCAGCTGCTGAAATTGGCAAAAGCCTCGAAACCAGAGTAATTTTGTGAAGCAGACTTATAGCTATTCTTTCGCCGATGTGGTCGCTGTGGTTACCGCAGCGCTCGGACAGTCGGTTACCCCCGCGGAGATCAGAGCCTTAGAGGTCTCTAATGAGAGCGAGTGGTCGGAGACCGAGTTGGTTGATATTCTCGGGGCCAGAGGGCTAAGTGTTAGCAGCGTCCCACTGGAATACCTATCCACAGAAATTCAAAAAGTCCTGGGAAAAGAGGTCCTTTATCTTGCCTTGAGCTCTAATTCTGCTTTCATGCTTTCCTGGGATGATGCAATAAAAAAAACAAAGTGTTTGAATTTATTGGATCAATTTTCTCTTACTTATTTGGACGATTTTTCGCAATTTGAAGGAGGGGAAACGGATCGTGCATTCTTTCAAATTAAGCGAGATACAGCCGAAAATTTGGCGTTTGTTCCCGGTGTTGAGAAACATTGGTTCTGGTCGACGATTTGGAAAAACAGAAGCTCATATACACACGCAGCTATTGCATCGTTGGTAACAAATTTATTTGCATTGGGAACATCACTTTTCTCAATGATCGTTTATAACCGCGTCATTCCCTCAAATGCAATGTCGTCGCTTTTGGTACTGGTCTCAGGGATGGTGTTGGTGCTGTTGGTGGACTATTTGACACGAAGTATTCGCAACAAGTTTTTAAGTGTGGCGGGGGTGGACTCGGACCTGACCCTTGCAGACCGTTTGTTCAGTCGTGTTTTGGATCTTAAGTTTGAATCGCGTAAGGGTTCTGTTGGTGCTTTGGCAAATACTTTAAAAGAGTTTGAGCATATTCGAGAGTTCTTTGCATCCGCAACCTTGGTGTCGATGATTGATGTGCCGTTTGCATTTGTCTTTTTGTTTGCGATGTATCTCATTGGCGGCCTTATGGTTTTGCCAGTGCTCGCTGGAATCTTAATCTTGGTAGCGGCGACAGTCTACGTACAGCCGAGACTAAAAGCACTTGCAAAACATAGCTTTGAAGACGGCCAGAGTAAGCACTCGGTATTGGTTGAGTCGTTGACAGGGCTGGAGACGCTCAAGCTAGTGGGCGCTGGTGGGTTTATGCGTCGTAGACTGCGCGCAGTTTTGGAGCGACAGGCTGATGTTTCAGAGCAGATGAAGACTGACACGCACTTCATAACCAATATCAGTCAAACGGTTCAGCAATTGGTACAAATGTTCGTTGTTACGGTCGGCGCCGTCTTGGTTACTACCGGAGAGTTTGGCTATGGGGCGATCATCGCTTGCACCATTTTGTCCGGTAAGGCCTTGGCACCATTTGCACAACTTACACAAATTTTGGTGAGGTTAAATCAGATCGGTGTCAGTTACGGTGCGCTCTCTGATTTAATGGGACAGCCTGTGGAGCATCCAGAGGAGAAATCTTTTTTACCCAGACGTAAATTTAAGGGTGATGTAGAGCTTAGAGACGTGACCTTCTCCTACCCTGATCAGCAATCACCAGTGATACAAAACGTGTCGTTTAAGGTTGAAGCTGGTGAGCGGGTTGCGATTTTGGGTCATATAGGGTCTGGTAAGACGACCATAGGGCGTCTTTTGGCGGGTCTTTATGAGCCACAAGATGGAAAAATATTGGTAGACAATATTGATATTAAACAAATAGCCCCAGCAGATTTGCGTGAAAATTTGGGTATTTCAATGCAAGATGTTTGGTTGATGTCCAGCACCTTGGAAAGTAATATATCGTTGGGAGCCGTAGAGGTTTCAACTGAAGATGTTCTTCGCGCGGCCAAGATTGCAGGTGTGAGTGACTTTGCGGACAAACATCCTGATGGCTTCAAGATGCTTATGAAGGAGCGAGGCGAGTCTCTTTCAGGAGGACAACGTCAGGCCGTTTCACTGGCCCGCTCCTTGGCAAGAAGACCACAGATAATTATTTTAGATGAGCCTACTAGCTCAATGGATTCGCGATCCGAACAGCTTTTTGTGAAGCGATTTAAAGAGGAACTTCCTGATGCGACGCTTATTTTGATTACACACCGCACGTCGTTGTTATCGTTGGTAGATAGAGTAATCATTATGGAAAATGGCCGCGTGGCAGGTATGGGCACAACCGAGCAATTCGCTAAAGCACAGACCGATCGAGGCGTGGCGGGAGAAATTATTAGCAATGCAGTTAAGGCGAACAATCGTGGTAACACTTAACTTTTAGCTTTTTCCCTCGTTCTGTTTTAATAAGTAGAAGAAAAATATTTCACTGATGTACGTTCGGATTCTTAATTTTTGCAAGGCGATATTTGGCTTTTTTTCGCTAGAGGAAATGCACGCTGGTAATTTGGGTAGACGGTTTTTGTGGATTATTGTTGGTGGCCTGACATCGTTCTTAATATGGTCTTTTTTATCGGAGTTTGATCGGGTAGTTTCTGCCGAGGGTAAAGTCATACCATTTGCAAAACTGCAGACTGTTCAGCATTTGGAAGGCGGGATCGTTTCTAAAATCTCTGTAAAAGTTGGTGATAGGGTATCGCTCGGGGATCCACTAGTCTCGATCAGTCCAATCGAGAGTGCCCAAGAGTTTGACTCCAGAAAAGCAGAATACATTAGGTTGAAAGCGCGTGTTAATCGATTGGAGGCAGAGGCTCGTGGGCGCGATCCGACGTTTGAACCGGAGTTAATGAGGTCCGATGAAAACCTGATCCGTCTTGAGATGGCCCTGAAGCAAGCACGTGATTTGAAATTGCAGTCAGTGGCGGCTTCATTTGAGTCACAGTTACTTCAAAAGAAAACTGAGCTAGATGGTTTGGAAAAAACTTTGCAGTTAATAAAAGAAGAGTACATCGTTGTAAAAAAACTCGTGGATCGTGGCCTTGAGCCAAAGTTGGAGGCGGTTCGAGCCGAAAAATCTCTAGCCGAAGCACAAGCCCGATACCAGACTCTTAAGGCGTCAATGCAAGAAATTCGTGACCGAAAGGTTATCGCAAGCCAGGAGAATTTGGCGGATATTTTCACAGAGCTCGCTACCGCGCGTAGTGAGTTAAACCAAGTAGAAAAAAGTCTGCCGGTGGCGGCCGATCGAGCCGATCGATCGGTATTACGATCACCTGTTGCGGGTACTGTAAATCGTGTTCTGGTGACTACTGTGGGCGGGGTTCTTAAAGCGGGTGAACCCGCAGTTGAAATCGTTCCTGAAGACTCGAAAATGGTGGTGCAAGTAAAAATTCTTCCGGCTGACATCGGATTTGTGAAAACTTCTCAACGAGCGATTATCAAGCTTAGTACCTATGATTATTCGATATTTGGTAGCATCACAGGTGCTGTCGCGGTCGTTGGCTCCGATTCTGTGGCGGATGAAAAGGGAAATACTTTCTATCTGGTCGATATTTTGCCAGCTAGCGATATATCGAGTACGGGCCGCCGTTTGCCGACCTTACCAGGTATGGTTGCGCAGGTCGATATCGTGACAGGGACACGTTCGGTGCTTTCTTACTTATCTTCTCCAGTAACAAAAACTTTGAGTACTGCATTTAGAGAAAAATAGTTTACTTTTTTACTGTCATGTCACGTGGTAATCACTCCCTTTTGCAGGGGTCTCAGAAGTAGAAACGTTATGCAGCCATGGCCAGTCGCTGCGTCTGTCACTATGCGCGGATACTGGCAATCAAAATCTGCTGCTCTCTCAAGTCCACCAGCGGTGTATTGCGCGTGAACCAGCTGATGCTTAAATCCTCGGGTTGGTTGCTTGGCATGGTGTCTTTGGCCACCTGCTCTGCAGTGGTCTTGGATTGATTAGCTTTCAATTTCATTCCTTAAGTTGAAAGGTAATCGTCCCCTAGAACCAAAGGGCTGAGAAGTAGAATTTTTTCCAAAGGAAGAGGTTCTACATGAGAAAGTCAAAGTTCACCGATAGCCAGATCATGGATGCGGTCAAACGGGTTGAAGCGG
>Ga0209335_10002594_pt1 | contig 18874 bp, 31 predicted proteins | sample COG_09_FD_184753 | JGI IMG/M metagenome (GOLD analysis project Ga0209335, IMG submission 184753) | Pelagic Microbial community sample from North Sea - COGITO 998_met_09 (SPAdes) (version 2) | ecosystem: Environmental > Aquatic > Marine > Neritic zone/Coastal water | place: Helgoland, sampling...
TCGGGTATTTCCGGGAACTGCCATAGCAGATTACCTCCTTTGTTAAATGTCTACAAAATCCTCAAAGAGAGATACAGAATCATTTACATGACCACTCTCCTTAAGACGCTTCATGGAGGCAATACGTTTATTACGATCTTTGTCGGCTTTCTTAACACCGCCCTTACCTGATCGTACAACCTTGGGTTTGTTTTTCAACTTCTTTGCTTTAATGCCAGACTTCTGAAGAGCATCATATTTTTGAGCCTTCATTAGTACAATCATCGATCTGTGGTCAATCAGTTCTTTTAACTCTTCCTGAGTAAATCCCTGATCTGATGCGTAAGAGGTTAACTCACTTGCTAACTTAGTGCGTTTTTCAGAATCAGCCCATTCAGGTACGGCTTCTACTAGCCTTTTGTATTCTTCCTGTACAGCCATCTGTCGCGCTTGTTGCAATTGAGCATCCTGCGCTTGAAGTGCTTGTTCGCGTTCAAAGTTTATTTTCTGAACATTTTCTTGCGCTTCACGCATTTCCTCTCGTTTCGTAATAAATGAAATAGGGTCTGTTTGTCGCAGATTTTCCCAATCAATATTTTGAAACTGTGCAAGACCACTAGCAGAAGTTTCTGCAAATTGTCCAAGTGTTTCTATGTATTGCTGACGCTCCGCTTGTGCTTGAGAAATTTCGTTAGCCCATTGCTGTTGCATTTCGACCATCTTATTTCTTTCGCTTGCAAGTTCTTGCGTTTTACGAGTATAGTCAGACTGTCGGGAGTACCCTTTAACAAGTTCGTCAAGACCGACTTCCATCTCTTCTCCGTCAACTTTAACGGAATAGACTTCTTCGACCTCTTCTTCCTCATCTTCGTCTAACTCTTCCTCTTCAGATTCTTCCTCAACTTCGGTTTCTTCTTCGAGGACATCCTCTTCCAATGGTTCGTCTTGAGTTTCCTCAGTAGACTCATCAACATCTTCGGTAGGTTCGCTTGCCTCAGTTTCTGGTTTGGCCTCTTCAGGCTCCAATAATCCAAGAAAAGCACTTTGTGCTTCGGCTATACTGCCTTGCTCTACTGCTTGCGGGTCAATGGTATCCGCCATTACAAATTCTCCTATATTGAGTATTCCTTAAGTTTCTTTGCCATCTCTCCAGATTCAACAATACTGGTTAGATGAAGGCGCAGTCTTTCAAGGAGTCGTAAAGAAAGCCACAATTGTTCGCGACTTTCGACATCTTTTACACTTGAGTTATACCAAGTGTTATTTATTTCTTCTTCTAGTTTTTCAAATGCTTCTTTATATAATGGATCGTTAAGTAAATTTTTTGCTCTGGCTTCTCTATCCACCTATTAAAACACCTCTATTTTGATCTCGTTCCAATGCTAGTTCTGCGGCTTTTAACTGTGCGTCTACTGCCGCTTCTTGTGCATCCTGTTGTACTTTCATCATTTTAACTTGGAGTTCACCCTGTTTAATTTCAAGTTCTTTCATTTTGTTTTGTTGTTCCATAGCCATAGTCTGTTCTTCTGGAGACGGCCCTTCCTGCCCTTGTTGTGGAGGAGGCGGTGGAGTTAGGAAGTCATCGACGTTCTGGTATCCCATAGCCTTAATAAGAGCCGCACCAAGGTTGTACATATTTTGTGGTGTTACGATAGGTAATCCACCTGACATAGCCTGTGACGCAAATGAAAGCATATTAGATAGATGCGCCATCTGCTGATCTTTAGAGCCATTGCCAAGAGCAACCGATACAGTGCAATCCATCTTGTCACTCCACATATCGGGTCGCACTGGAACCCACTCGTTACGCAACATAACAACACGTTCTTTATCTTGATACTTCAGGAGAAGTTCATAAATGCAGTTCATTAACTGTTTAACGCCTGTCTCTGCAAACTGTCTAGCAATTAACTCAACCCTACTCTGGGCATTGGTCATCACCGCATTTACCGCTGTAGCCGTTGTGTGGCTTGTGAGAGCGTCTGCGTTAATACCTTGGGTATTTTTGTTTACGCCAGACCTTGCTTCCCTTACCTCATCCAAGTATCCAAGCATTTGGAATGAGTATGGTTCAAGAGGAGGGGTAGCCAAAGGCATGACTGCATTGGGTGATTTAACTCTAACAATACCGCCCGGACGCTGTGTAAGAAGGTCATCAAGGTTTGCCTGACCCTCTAGTACAGCATAGCGACCAAAGTTCTGGTTATATGCATTGTCCATCAAGTTACGCATAAGTGTAGACTTAATTAACTGTAAGTCCATTACTAGGTCTGCAATAGATAAACCAAAGAACTTGTGTGGGATTTTTAAAGGAGTAATACTAACAAAAGGTTTTTTATCTATCTCTTCATTAGAAAATACATAACTGCCTACACTGCATACCTTCCTAAGTTCTGCAATACCATCTTCATCGTAATCTGTTTTTATAAATGACTCATGTAGCCAATATTCCCTTAAAGCCTCTTCTTCATTTCCACCAAACCCATAATTTTCTGAGTCATCAAATTCGTATCGAGCCAATCTTTCTTCGCTAAAGTAGGCGTCATCATCGCCACTTCCCAAATCTTCTGGGCCGAAGTCCTGATCTGGATACATGATCCTAAGTTCAGATAAAGTTTTTCTAACACGATGACAGACAAACCTAGCATCTTCTATACTTTTTGCTTCCCTAGAAATAAGAAATTCTTCTGGCGGTACGTTTTCAATTCTAATCCTACCATCATAATCCATTCTTTTAATAACGACATCATGGTATAAACCTTCTGCACCTGCAATTTCAGTATGCTCAAGAACCTCTACACCTTCGTTTGAAATTAAATATTCAAACTCAAGATCACCAAGGTTGTGATACTCTTCCCTTTTGGCTTCTTCATACTCATCCCACCAAACTTTTACAATGCCGTTTTTCTGGAGAAGTGCATCGTGGAACCACGAATACATGATCTCCCAACCATTATTATCTTTAGAAAATACGTAGTTAACATAGTCGGTTGCTTGTGCGGCGGCATCTACATCTTCTGGGCCATGCGGTGCAAACTTAACAAACTCATCACCAGAGCCAAAGATACGCATAAGGCTAGGTTTAATCCACTCGATAGTATCCTGTACAGTAGAGTCAACGTACTGACTGCGACCATCCACCTCATTACCAAAAGGTAGCGCATAGTAATACTCTTGCGCTTTCTCACGTTGTTCTGATATCTCACCGTCATAACTTAGAGAATCTGTAATCTCTGCGTTAATCTTTGTTAATAGTTCTTGTTCGCTGTCAGACAATGCCGTAATTCCTATATGTTAAATCGCTAGTCCATTCTGGGTCTGAACCCGCAATGGCGTGTCGTTGTGACTGAAAGGCGTAACGTGTGGCAGACATCAAGTCATCACGAAGTGCGACTACTTTACCTTCCTTTCTATGGTACATTCTGTATTCTTCAAACCAGTGCGGTAGTGTATTAAATACTTTAAACTTGTCCGCTTCCATGCTCTGTAGCATAGCCATAAGCCCTTCTTCTACTGAGTTAGAGCCTTTGGTTTGCCCCAAGCCCGGAGGGTTGGTAAAATGTTCAAGTCTAAAGTTGCAACCTAAAGCCCTGTACTGCTCTGCAAGTCCGGGGTTTCCCATGCTATCCCTGCGATTTCCGTCATGTGGGTAGGCTATGGGAATAAAATACGGTCGTTGTCGTATAACCTCAGAGTGTACAGCGGGGCTTGCTTTGGATGCCCTGTAGCAATCGTAAATGTAAAAGGTCTCACTTTCATTATCTACGGCACACCAAACTACTGCGGTTGGGTGATCCCAACCAAAATCTATAGCGGCTATTCTAGGCCAATGATCCTCAATAGTTATAGGATCAATCATTAATTTTTCTTCGGGTATTGGGAAGATAAGACCTGACCCAATAGAAGGTCTACCAAAGCGGCGCATTTCTCGTTCATGCGGCGAATAGGCAGACAGAATTTGTTCCATAACGTCATCGTTAAGATGACCTTCCCTACCTCTTAGGGTCTTAACGTGTTCACTAGCGTCATCCCATGTGGCGTTAGTAAGACTTTGCCCTTTCTTTATGTCGTTCATAAAGGCGGCTACAGTCTCTGTCATACCGCTTTCTGGTGTAAATGTCATGTAGACCATTCCTTTTCTATCCAGAGTTCGTGTAACGGCCTGTGAGTATAGTTCCCTACTAGGCTCCTCGTCTAGCCATACAACGTCAACAGATCGCCCCTGCCACTTGTCTACACCCATCTCATAGGCTTTGAAGTGTAAAGAAGAGTTCTCCCCAGAAATATGCCGTATTAATGCTACGGACTTGGCGTTTGGCACTCCGGGTTTACGTTCCGTTTTTATTATATTTTCTTTAGGAATCGCTCCAGAGCCAAAGGCTTCAGGGTCATCGGGGGAACCCAATAGTTCTGCTTGTACAATGTCTCTGGTTGTTTCGTTAGAGACACCACCTGCCCAAGCCGTAATAGGCTTATAAAATCTTTTACCTTTCCACCACTCAGGGTACAATCCTGTTAGGTGATAGGCCATCTCAGCCGCACCACAATAAGATTTACCTATTCGGTTAGCCGCCATCAATAAGCGTTGGTTATGTTCAAACCCTGTAGCGTGGAAGTCTAGTTGATACGGATAGGGATCATAGAAGGATATCTTCTCAAATCTCTGTCGTTTCTTTAACTCCTTGGCTAGTTCTACCGCTTTTTCTACATCCACTAATTTAATGGCCCTATAAGGGACTCCAGTTCCTGCTGTAACTCTTCTGTGGACTTACCCTCTACACTGGTGACGGTCTGCTCTACCTTGTCTGTAGGCTTCATACCTGCTCTGTCAAGGATATCTTTTACCGCCCCCAATTTTACAGACTCACTTTCTGCATTGTTCATCAAATGGTTTAGCATGGCAATAGCGGCAGGAATAGAATCCTTAATAGCCTTCTTTGTTCTATCCTCTATCTCTTTAGCAAACTTGTTTTTTAGTTCGTAGCCTCTTTGCTTGGGGTGTGAGTAACCCGCCACTTCAGCGGCTTTAGCGGCATTTCCATGCATACAGAACTGTTCTACAAATGTCTGTTGTTGCTCAGTCTTCATTGTAATTTAACAGGCCTCCTGCTCCCGCTCCTCCTGCTCCCATTTGGGCGACTCTTCTTGCGGCAAACCTGCCATATTCCTTTGCACCCATAGGGGCTTTATATCCTGCCATTTCTTCTGCCACCTTTCTTTGTGCATTGGTTAGTTTAGCGGGTAAGGACTCTCTAGTTTTTGGAGTTGCGCTTTTTTCTGATTTAGGTTTAGGTTCTGTTTTAACCTTCTTCAAATATTCTTTAGCCGCTTGAACCTTACTTCTGGAGTGTCTAATATTTTTATTTCTTAATTTAGCAAACTTATCTACTCCCCAAGGTGGAAGAACTGTAACAAGCCTGTCATAACCAAGAGGTACAATACCCATCATATCATGCTCATCACTTGTAAATATGGTGTATTTTCTGTCTGGGTTTACTTTAATAATAGCGTTTGTACCACCCTCTACAAATCCTGACCCACGATAACCAGATACCTGTATCCATACTCCGTCATCTGTGGTTTTTATAACCTTGTATGCGGGGCCATCTGCTGTTTTAGAGGCGGATTTCAAAGCGTTTTCCAATGTGGCTATAGATGAGAAATCTCCATCATTAGCGGTCAGGACGGCATCTAAAAGTTTTCCTTGGTCTGATGTTATAACGTCAAGGTCATGTACACCTGTAGATTTTGGCCCCCGATTTTTCTTTACCGCCATTAAAGTTTTTTCATCTAGAGGGCTTTTATTTATTGTGCTTTTCCAAGTATTAGAAATAATATCGTAAGCCTCTTCCATAGTTTTATTTGAGGCTTGCCTACCTATCTCAGTTCCTTTCTCTCTTATGGACTTAAACTGATCTGGAGTGAAATTTTCTATCTTGTGATATACGGCATCTTTCCACTTATCAATTAATGGAATATTTGCACCACCCTGTTTTCCTATAAGAAGATTATATCCAATCTGACCAGATACAACTTTTCCTAACTCACTATATCGATCCATGTCTACATCGGATAGTTTGCCGCTATTAGATTTATACAAGTCCTCTAACTTTTTCATTTCATCCATAGAGTCTGCAACAATCTTTTGAGCACCTGATGTTAAACCTGCTACGTTAAAATTTGCACTTGCTTGTGGGCTAATGTACTGCTTTAGTGCGTTTACTAATGTCTTGGCACCTCCAATAGCAACAGATGCTGGTTTCCCTTCACTAGAATAAAAGCCTTTGAGGTAGTTAGGTGCACCCCCCGCTATTTTTCCCGGCTGTGGGCCTAACAAGTCATACGTTGATTTTGCAACATTTTTAGCCGCACCCTTTAAAACTCCTATAGTTGGTGCAACAACGTCAACAGGGGCTAACATACTGCTATCTGGCCTATCCCCCCCAAGAAAAAATAGAGTCTCTGGGGAAGTTCTCCTGCTCATACCCTCATGGTATTCTGGCCCATAAATTCTTTTTGACTCGTTTTCGTATGCTTCTATTTCTCTACGCTTTTGTTCTTCAGCCAACCTGTCTAATTCTGACGCACCAGTAGGTAGCCCAGTATAAGGAGATATCCCCATATGATATTGCTGTACTTGTTCTAGTAGAGAATTAGCCATATTAGTGTTTTCTTATAAAGGGTATTTTACCCCGATGGTGAGTGGAGAGGACATATATCGATACTTTTAAAAAAAAATGGGGTCGGGGGGTGCCAGTTTCGTCTGTCGTCGAATTTTTGTAGTAGGGAGCCATAGGCGATTGATGCCGTTACCCTTCAATAGTCTGGGGTTTAATTGCGTCAATAAATAGCGGTAAAGTCTAACTACTATTAGTGGCCAATAAAAAGCCGATGCTTTGGGCGGCGTGTGTGTGTGTGGCTACAATGTGCAGAACACCATACACCCACTCATTAACTTAGTTTATACCCTTATAAATTCTTTATGATTTACCGTATGCTATTCGTATGATCTAATCAGACTACCTAAACAAAAGGAATAAATAAAATGAGTATGGATTTAATTATGTTGAATTTGTTGGTTATCTGGTTTGGTGTTGCGTTTGGTATATTTAAATTTACAGGGATTATCTAATGTTAAAATTCAAAACTTATAAAACTACTAGTGGTTTAAATCATTACGCTGAAAATAAGGATTGGGAATTAGTATTTATTATCTTATGTAATCCTACTGGTGATTGGGAATTGCGCGAATATCAATATGGTGTATTAGAACAATACAAATATTTTGATAAACTTGCGGACGCAAAAGAATGTGCCAATCGTCAGAATAACTGGCTAGCAGAATGCTCCCCAGAAGAAGGCGAATTTTTTTATAACGAGCCTTCGTGGTGCCAGTTTTAAACTAACCTTTTAATTAACCCTACAGACCCCGCTTTTGCGGGGTTTTTGGGTAACAACAACCAAGGAATAAAAACAATGATCCAACAAATAAAAATCAGTAAAATGAGCGGTAAACTTCAGGGAATTGGAGCGATCAATACCGATACCACAACGAACGATTTTTGCATCCGTCAAAAGTCAACCGATACCATTTGCGGCAAATGCTATTCTCATAAAATGCTAAACACGTTTAGGAAATCATGCGTTCCTGCCTTTCAGCATAACAGCGAATTGATGAAGGATTTAATTGACTGGGATTTGTTGCCAATCATCAATCAAGCCTATTTTCGTTTTAATGGCCATGGCGAATTAATTAATCTTAATCACTACAAGAACATCATTAACATAGCCAAAAAGAATCCTCATTGCACGTTTACCCTATGGACTAAACGCGCGTCAATTGTGCGTCAAATTGCGCACGTTCCAGTCAATTTAATTTTAATCTTTTCTAATCCTCGAATCGATAAAGTTATTGGCGTCCCAAGGGGATTCAACAAGGTATTTAATAACGTTAATAAGGATTCAGGGATTAATCAAAACTGTACGGGTAAAAAATGTATGGATTGCCTTATGTGCTATAAGCACAATGGAACCAACGTTATAATTGAAGCGGTGAAATAGTAACTCAGAATAAAAACTTTAAAAGGTTTTTTTAGCGGGTTAATTCCCGCTTTTTTTATGTCTACTGATAACGCTATTTAAACGCGCTACAAGGCCCCTATTCGCGCTGTATGGCGTGAATATCAATCCATAGGGTTATCCCCTAGGGTATCGTTTAGGTCGCGCTGTAGGGCCTTAGATTTACGATTATAAACGACCTTTGGTTTATGCGTATATCCCTTGTTAAATTTGTGGGAATGTTTGGCTACTAGATTCCGCCGCTTTAATTTTGTTTCTTTGTCGCTACTCATAGCCCTAGCCTATTACTCTATAAGTCATCTAATTCAGTGATAGATATAAACTATCGTTTGATACCCCAGAACTACCCCAGAATGATTGATAGGTTTTACCTATCGTTCAATTTATAATTGTCATTTAGACCGAAGTTGCCCCCGCTGTTTAATTTAACTCCGCTCTTGTGGCATCATCGTTAAGGTCAACGCTACAGTTTATCGAGTACAATTATTTTAATTGGCTGTGAAACCAACGCCCCTTTTATGGCAACTTATCGCTCGTTTATCCGTCCGTCTTAAGACGCTGTAGACCGCTAATTACTTTTGGCAAGATGCAGGGATAATCAGCCCTATAATTTAATGAGTCTTGACCCGCTCGACCATGGATTGTACCACAGTTAAAATAAAAAAAGAAAAAAACTTCCTGTTAATATTATCTTTTAAGGTAAATCATTGATAATAAAGGGAAACCCAGGAAAAAGATAATTAATTGCTAGTTTTCTTGAAATAATTGTTGACAAATAAAAACGCCTGTTTTATAGTCGCAATCACTGAAACAAACGAGACAGAAAAATGAAACAATCAGAAGCAATCAGAATTCACAATGAAGCGGTAGAACTTGCACAAAAAGCGACGGCTAAATATCTAGAAGAACATGGTGACAATTACCCATGCGGATTTGCAGGGGTAAAAATTAAACCTGCTACCCAGTCTTTTGCCAGACAATTAAAAAAAGCAGGGATTGTGGATCAAAAAGCGTGGAATGGTGGATACGATATCTGGAATCCTAGCGGAAATAGAACCCAAAGTGAGAATGCAAAATTTAGTGGCGCTATAGCATACGCAAATTTTTTAAGCGATAATGGGGTTAATTGTAACGCATGGTCTAAAATAGATTAGTCGCAATCAGATAAGTTCATGTCGCATTTAGGCATGGACTTATCTCATTTGTGTGATAAAATATTATCTTACTCAGAAAAGAGAAAAAGAAATGAAACAAATATCTTTTGAAACAAACGATAGAGTTTTAAACGAACTTTTAAAGTGTGTAAAAATAGGCAGGGAAAAGTACAATCTGCCAGATATCAAAATTCCCGATGTTACCTACGATGTTAAAGGTACATATGCAGGATGGGCGCATTGCAGGGAATGGAAGATTAGGCTCAATGGCGAAATGATGTTAGACCATCTTGACAAATTCATCGAGTCAGAACGTAGCACAGTTAAGCATGAAATGGCTCACCTCATTACCCACAAAATTGACCCCACTGCAAGATCGCATGGCAAACTTTGGAAGTCAGTATGCAAGGCTCTAGGACACGATGCATCGAGATGCCATGATTACGATGTTACCAAATACAAAACCCGAACCTACACTCGACACGTTTGGGCCTGCCCATGCGGAAAAAGTAATGAAGTTCTTTTGACCCCTCAAAAACATAAACGTCAAATGGGTTTTATTAAGCAAGAGCCGAATGGTACTTTAGGATTTTATGTTCGCAATCATAAAAAGTGTGGTAGAATGGTGTATCTCAATAAAACTACTAAAATATAAGGAAATAAAAATGAGTTTAGCAACGTACAATTTAAATTTGAATAAAGACAATCACGATGATATCAAATGGGAAATGGTCAACGAGTTATCCAGTCCGATGTATAAGTATCTGGATCAGGCAAAGATTGACTTGATCGAGGAACTGATATCTGATAGCATTAGTCAGGATGAATTGGAAGACTACTACTACACAAACTATGGTGAATAAAATGACTTACAAAATAGAAGATGGTAAATATTTTATTTTTAATTTTAAAGGGGAAAAGGTGGTCTATACTTCAGACCCTGCATTCGCAAGTATGCTAATCAAAAGATTTAAACTGGAGAAAAAAGATGATTAATTTATGCGATGACCAAGTTGACCATGATGAATACCTGCGGGATATCAGAGTCGAGGCCAACAAACTCTTGGATGAATACTTGACTGTTGGTACGGTCAATCGAATTGATCTTTATGAGGGCGGAGATGACTCTATCTGCCTTGAGATAAACGGCAATGGCATACCTATCAATGAGGCTCAGTTGGATGCTATCGTGACGCAAGGGGTATTCATACTTCAGGATAGGGACATGGCTAAAGCGGAAGATCAGGACACTAGACGGCAATGGGAAGAGTAGAAGAAAGAGCAATAAAGATTCTGCGGAATGTACCTAAAAGATTGGTGGCGAATCTTCGCCATCAGTCGGAGGTAAACTCAGATACCCTGCTCAACAGTGCTGTTAAATGCCTTAACATTTTATCGAGATCAAGCAGTGTTTCTAACAAAATACTCTTGGAAGCATGGGCAATTTATGGTAGACTACAGCGGTTGTCAGGGAAAGTTGCTACAAAATTTATGGATAATGACCATAACAAACCATTAAGGGTTGAGTCTGCATCCATTAGACCTCATGTACAGGGGCAGAACTGGGATCAGTTCTACAATGCAGGCGGTAAACCTTTCGATCAATACTACCGTCATGGTGGTAACTGGAGATACGGAACTAGAATATGGAAATCACAAACGAAGACCTCAAAAAATACGAAAGTCTAACTGCTGTCGAGCGAAAGATAAGACCATCAAATGATTTTACTCAGGAAACTCTTGACTTCTTTAATCTTGATGAAGCAATGTCGGGAACCAAACTACCGCTGTCCCAGTTTGATGACAAGTTTAGACTGCGCGATGAAGAAGTTACAGTATTAGCGGGGATTAATGGGGCGGGTAAATCTTTATTCGCCAGTCAGATACTCTTGTCTGCTATGGATCAGGGAAAGAAATGTCTGTCAATCTCACTGGAAATGTCACCCAAGTCTCAATTGGCTAGAATGTGGCGACAGGCATCACTCCAGAACAAACCCGATATAGATGCGGGTCTTGAGTTTACCAAATGGGCGAAGGATAAGTTATGGTTCTATGACCAACATGGAACTATCACGCCCAAAGCATTGCTGTCAGTTATGCGGTATGCAAAAGACAATCTTGATATTGATATAGTCTTGATTGATTCGCTGATGACAATGAGTTTGAACAGTGATGACTGGAATGGTCAGAAGCAAGTCGTTCAGTCTATCGCTAATACAGCCAGACACTTGGGGATTCATATCATCTTGGTTGCTCACGCTCGCAAGGGTGGTAGTGTCAAGGATAAGTTAGACAAGTGGAGTGTAGCAGGTAGTGCCGACATAACTAACAGGGCTGATAACGTAATCATTCTGGGTAGACTGTATGATGATCCTAATGCGGATGCTTACATGAGCCTATGTAAAGCAAGACACTTTGATGGAGCGGAACTGGACTTGGATTTAAAACTTGACATGGCCTCACTGAATTATTATAATCAGGGCTTACATCCCAAAGGTATATTACCAACGCCTGCAAAGGGTGGGCCTGCGGGTAAACTAGAAACAGGTGGATTAAAAGAATTTGCAAATGAAAACATCATCAGGAAAAGCAAAAGGGAGAAGGTTACAGCAGTGGGTAAGGGACTCGCTAATTGAGATATTCAAACTAGATGATGACGATGTTCATTCGAGGAGCATGGGCGCACAAGGCGAGGATGTTATGCTGTCGCCCAAAGCAAGAGAGTTATTCCCATACTCTATCGAATGCAAGAACGTCGAGCGACTTAATTTGTGGGACGCTTGGAAGCAAGCGCAATCAAATGCAGGGGGCTACGAACCCTTGCTTATTATTAAACGTAACAGGCAGGAACCTTTAGCAGTCGTAGATGCTAAACACTTTATAAGGAAACAAAATGAAAGCAAACTATAGTGACTGGACTCCCCGAAGTTTTATGGATGAATTTTTTTCTCCAATAAAACTCAGGGATATAAGGGATCAAGAAGTTAAGGGTGAAGGAACAAAAGATAACCCTTATGTAATTACAAGGCGAAGGGTGGTTGACACAACGTATCATGGGTGGTATGATGACGATGGTTCATATCACGAAACACCAGTAAAGGAAAAAGAATGAAACATATACAGATAGAGTTAAAGAAACCTTTTGCAAGTCATCATTGGCGTAAAGGTGCAGGCGGTAAAGAGTTGGTCTACATTGATGCGCGTCAGGTAATGAACAGACTTGATGAAGTCTTTGATGTTGGCGGGTGGCAGGCGCACTACGAGCATATAGGTGGCAGGATGATTTGTAAACTGTCGTGTCTTATAGGTGGCAAGTGGGTTACTAAATCTGATGGTGCGGGTGACACTAATATCGAAGGTGACAAGGGCGGTATCAGTGATGCGCTCAAACGAGCGGCTGTATTGTGGGGTATCGGACGGTACTTGTATTACCCTTCAGCGTTTGATTCAAACAGAAACCCTGCATCATGGGCTACGCCAGAAGGTTATGATAAACTTATGGAAGAAAGGCATGGTAAAGAGATTGAGAAATGGCGTAAAGAATATGAGGCATCACTATGAAATTTAGAACCGAACTAGGCGAGACAATCTTTAAACAGAAGTATGCAAGCAATGCGTATGAAACGTGGAGTGACAAGGCGCACAATGTAGTCAACAGTGTATGCGGTACTATGGATGGTAAGAAAAATAATCTGATGGATAAATCAGATCAGGATAAACTTGCCCAAGACATTGCTAACTTTAAGTTCTTGCCCGGAGGTCGCTACTTGTGGTATGCAGGTAGGGAAGCAAGGTTCTACAATAATTGTTACCTGCTTAAAGCAGAAGAAGATAGCAGGGAAGAATGGGCAGACCTTTGGAAACGTGCAGGGTCTTGTTTGATGACAGGTGGTGGTATTGGAATGGATGTTACAAACTTTAGACCTAAAGGTAGAACGCTATCCAAGACAGGCGGTGTTAGTAGTGGGCCGATTCCTTTCCTACTTGCAACCAATGAGATTGGACGCAACGTAATGCAGGGTGGTAGCAGACGCAGTGCTATGTATGGTTGCATGAACTGGAAGCATGAGGATTCTCACGACTTATTAACTATCAAGAACTGGAGTGATGAAGTAAAGGCGGCAAAAGAAAAAGACTTTAATGCTCATGCCCCTTTGGATATGATGAACATCAGTTTGAACTACGATGACGCATGGCTAAACACTGACAAAAGACATCTTGATCCTACGTTTTTAAAGAATGTAACTCAGGCATTGATGACAGGGGAGCCCGGATTCTCATTTAACTTTGGAGACAAACAAAATGAAACGCTTCGTAACGCTTGCACAGAAATTACTAGCGAAGATGATAGCGACGTTTGTAATCTTGGGTCTATTAATATGGCTAACATTGACAGCATTGATGAGTTTCGGGATGTTGTTACTGTTGCTAGTAAGTTCCTTGTTTGTGGGCTTATCAGGGCGCAAGTACCCTACGAAAAAGTAAGCGAGACAAGGCAGAAGAATAGTCGTATTGGTTTAGGGTTGATGGGTATGCACGAGTGGTTGCTGAAACGTGGATACAAATATGAGATGGTGGATGAACTGAAACAATGGATGAAAGTTTATGAAACAGAAAGTAAAAAAGCGGCAGACGAACACTGCGACAGACTTTTTCTCAACCGTCCTAAAGGCTACAGAGCAATTGCTCCAACAGGAACAATCTCTATCCTCGCAGGGACTACTTCTGGGGTGGAGCCAATATACGCAGTCGCATACCGCAGACGTTACCTTTCGGATGGAACAAAATGGAAACATCAGTTTGTCGTTGACGGTACAGCGCAAGGATTAATTGATTCTGGTATTGACCCAGATAAGATTGAATCTGCTGTTGATCTTGCCGCTGATCCAGAACGTAGGATTAAGTTTCAACATGGGTTGCAGAAGTATGTAGACCACGCTATTAGTTCCACGTTAAACCTTCCTGCATGGGGCAGTGATCTTAACAATGAGGATAAGATAAAGTCGTTTGCTAAAATCATTAGTGATTACGCTAGTGGATTAAGAGGTCTTACAGTGTATCCAGATAGTGCTAGGGGTGGTCAACCTATCACGTCTGTACCTTATGATGAGGCTAACGCTAAACGTGGCGTGATCTACGAGGATAACTCAGAAGAGCAATGTCTTTCAGGAGTGTGCGGAATATGAATACTAAAGGGTTTGAAGAGACGCTTGATTATTATGCAAATGAAATTAATGATATTATTGATTCCTTTCGCATTGATAAACAAAACATAACCTTGAAAAGGTTAGAAGATTTTAAAAAAGATATAGAAGATGAACGTGATGAGATGCAAAAAGACAGGTGGGAAAGTATAGAGGATGGCGGTTACGATGACGACGATGATGACGATGACGACGATGATGATTGGGAAGAAATGGGTGGGATATGCCCTGAACTTGCACCTAACCATGATTGGGATTCTAATCCAGTAGGGTTTAGATGATGAGCGGAGCAAACTTAGATGGGTACAGTTCTCCAAGAGAGGGTATACATAAGTTAGAGATGCAGAAACGTGTTGATACTCTTGAAGAAAAGGTTAAAGACCTTCAAGATATAGTGTATCAATTGATTGAGCAAGTAGTATCTGACGGAAAATAAAAATGAAACCTTCGCATTACATAATGAGAATTCAACCTATTGAATATATTATTGCAAATAGGCTTGACTTTTGTTCTGCTAACATAGTAAAATACGCTAGTAGATGGGACAAGAAAGGTGAACCCTTGTCAGACTTGGCAAAGATTATTGAGTATGCTAACATATTAATTGAAGAACAAAAGAAAAACACTAGGAGTCCAACTGTTTATGGCAAAACGGATCAAGAGTAAGGCGTATACAGAATGGGTGGCTACCCTACCTTGTAGTGGTTGTGAAGCAAGAGATGGTACGGTAGTCGCTCATCATTTAAAAGGTAGAATGTCCCCGCTGTCTGGGGGCATGGGCTACAAGGCTAGTGATTGGTTGACAATGCCAATGTGTTTCACTTGTCACAATAAGATGCATTCAGGTGATGCAGAGTTTATGGATTGGCAGGGATATTTTATTCTCAGAACACTTGACACAGCATTTAATCAGGGTATAATAGAACTATGAAAACAATTGAGCAGGTAGTAGAGGGCTACCTAGAAAAAATAGAAGAAACTTCTCCTAAATATGCAAAGGCTAAAGCCGAAACATATCAGTTAACGGAGTTTAAAAAGACTCAAAGGTCTTTGTTGTATGCTACAGCGGTAGGTAAGACGGTAGCCGACAAAGAGAATTGGGTTTCAACACAACCGCAGGTTGCAAAAACAATTGAAGGTGTAGCGGTTGCGATTGAAAACGAAGAGCGTCTAAGATGGGAACTCAAGTCACTGGAACTTCGTATTGAAGTCTGGAGAACTGAGCAAGCCAATCGAAGATTTAACAATAACTTAATATAGGAAACTCTTATGAGTGATTATCAAGAAAAAGATGGAGATGTATCGCTGTTTGTAAACGATAAAGAAGGCAATGAAAACCGCCCAGATATTACAGGGTATGCTCTTATTAACGGAACCAAGATGCGTGTATCCTTGTGGGCTAAAGAGTCTGGTAAACTTCGTTTCTCTGGTAGGATGGAACCACCCATGAATGGGTCTGGTAAATCTAACGCCAGTAAATCTTCTTCAACAGAAGTTCCTTTCTAATGAAGATAGAGTACCATGATGGAGAGGTTGTTGAGATGTTATTCGATAGCAAACTTCATTCATACAAGGTGGGTGGTGAGGTGGTGCCTAATGCTACTAAAATATTAGACATCATCTCTAAGCCTGCTCTTGTACCTTGGGCTTTAAAGGTGGGTGGTGATTGGTTGGAGAAGAACTTCTTCTTCGACCAAGAAGCATCATCTAAAAAGACTAGCGTGTACAAGTCTCGAATGGCTTTAGAGCCATTGTTAAAGGGAATGAAAGGTGCTTACAGGGGGGTGTCAAAAGATGCCTTAAACATAGGTAGCCTTACGCATGAGTGGGTAGAAGCCGCAATTAATTGGAAGATAGCAGAAGGTGAAATACCCAAGATGCCAAAGCAAGAAGAGGCTGTAAATGCTATTCATGCTTTTCAAGATTGGGTTGGTGAAAATGTAGTTGAATGGAAATCAGCCGAAGAAAAAATCTATCACAGGAAATATAAATATGCGGGAACTGTTGATGCAAGGGCTATTATTAATGGAGAATATTGTGTTATTGATTGGAAAACGAGCAAGAGGGTTTATCCAGAATATTATTTACAGGTTGCGGCGTATGCCAAAGCAGTCGAAGATATGCATGGTATACCAGTGGATGCTACCTATATACTTAGGTGTGACAAAGCATCTGGTAAATTTGAAGCGGTTCGATCAACCGAAATCGAAGAAAACTTTCAAGCCTTTTTAGCCGCTAAAACTTTAAAGCAGAGGTTAAAAAATATAAAATGAGTATACCTGCAATGATTGTGTTTCATTTTGATTCTGCACTAGAATTAACTATGGACGGTATCGAGCATGAACTGTTTGACATTGAGGAAATGGAATCTTTACTAGAAGGTTGCGCTCAACAGTCTGACTATGCAGGGCATGAGTATATGTGGAGGGCTTTAAAGCGTATGCTAAGACAGCATGATGGTGAAAATGTTGTAGGGTTTACGCCAGAATCAAGAGGGCCAGATGTCAAGCATTGAATGGGGTAGGGGTAGTGCATTTAACTTGGGTAGGGTAGGAAAGTACAGGGTTGAAAGATCAAACACCGCACAAGGATGGCACTTTCTAGCAAGCACTGATGAGCAAACCTATATGCACGTTGATAATGTGTTCGTTAAAACTAAGGAGGAGTTAAATGATAGGATACAGGATTGGATAAATGAAAAATAAATGGCAAAGTTTTTATGAGAAAGGTCTTATTACTGAAGACAGATTCATAGAAATGATTGGGGATTCTTTTATCAGACGAGCAACAAGATCAGAAGATAGGAATGAACACTGGGATATACTTTGCAAGGAAGGAAAGATTGACGTAAAAGGTAAAAAGAAAAATAACAGAAGGGATGCAAATGTTGATTCTACAATACACTATTACGAGTTTAAAAATGTAGCGGGTAATATTGGATGGGGTGTGCCAACAAAGGTTGACAGAATGATTGCATTTGAAACTGATGATGATTTTATTTTAGTAAATCCAGTTGACATTTACGGTGATCTAAAGTTAAAATGCAGTGTAGATGAGGATGACTTCTTTAAACTTAAAACAAGGAATGGAAGAGATGATTTGTTTGCAAAAATACCAACACAATATCTTCGAGATTATTCCTGCGGAACAGTCAACACTGATGGAATCAGGCTACACGATTGAAGAGATTAACTATCAGGACACTAAACCTTTAATACTTGATGTTCACTATGCACACAGGATGCCATCAATACAAAAGTCTTTTGGTATGTTTAAAGATGGAGAGTTAGTTGGGGTATGTACTTACGGTATACCGCCATCGCATACATTGCTCAAGGGTGTATGCGGCGAAGAGTTTAAGAAAGATGTTATAGAATTAAATAGATTAGTTCTAAAGTACAATAGAAAAAACGAGGCATCCCAGTTAGTAGGACAAACCCTTAAGAAGTTAGGCAATAAAATTGTAGTAAGTTATGCAGACGGAGCGCAGGATCACTTAGGTATAGTCTATCAAGCAACTAACTTTACCTATACTGGTCAAACAAAACCTATAAAAGAAATATATTTAAAGTCAAGACCGCACTTGCATCACACTACATTCAGGGGTAAGACTTACAAGCAAATGGAAGAGGAGCATGGTGATGATGTTGGATACAGACTTAGATCAATCAAGCATCGCTATGTACATTTTGTTGGCGACAAAAGATTTAAAAAGTTAGCAAGAAAAGCATTAAGATATAAAGTTTCACCGTACCCTAAGAATGTTAAACCCATCTAAAGAACAAGAAGAAAAATGGGCAGAGGATAGAAGGTATTACTTTGCTAGATGGTGTTGGGTTCACCAACACGAAACAGTTCAATGCAGTGATAACATATGGAGAACTTGGGAGCAAGTGTTTCTGCGTAAAGAAGGTATGAACCTAGACACTTACGCTAAGATGAAACAGGACGAACAGAAACAACGGCTCCACGAGGAAAAGAATGAAACCCATAGTAAACAGGAGGGGGATCAGATGACTCTCCTGTAAAATCATCAAGGTCTTTGGTGGTTGCCAAAACAATAACATCCTTATCCTCTCTGACTAACCAACCAACATTAAAAAAGGTGGGGCAAGTTGGTTCCTGCTCCCACCCTGATGTAGATATTATGTCACGCCACTCTACTATTACTAATTCTTTCTGTTCAGTTTCGTTGGGCTTGGTAGTATCCACCCTAGAACCATCGGTACTACGAAGATTAACATTAAAGTCCATCCACCTATCTCCACTATTTTATCTAGTAATGTAAAGAAATTATCAGGCGCCTTGATAATAGTCTGAGTCTCTTGGTTTGTTGTCAAAACCTCCGTCGCTACATCTGTCACAAAGGCACCCGTCATGGCTCCCAGTATCGGCGCACCTACACCCCCACTGATCGCAGTCCCAACACCCGCACCTATTGCTGACCCTGTTGCTACT
>Ga0209335_10002595_pt1 | contig 18871 bp, 17 predicted proteins | sample COG_09_FD_184753 | JGI IMG/M metagenome (GOLD analysis project Ga0209335, IMG submission 184753) | Pelagic Microbial community sample from North Sea - COGITO 998_met_09 (SPAdes) (version 2) | ecosystem: Environmental > Aquatic > Marine > Neritic zone/Coastal water | place: Helgoland, sampling...
GTCGGCGAACACCCGGGTCACGAGCGCGCCCGCCGCCCGGTCTAAGCCAAAAGACTCCGCCAAATCGCGATCCACCCGCTGTATTTGAACGCCCAGCCAACCTCTCGACACCGAGCCTTTCTCTTTGAGCTGCGCCACCACCTCCATCGCGACATCAATTGGAATGGCAAATGACAAGCCCATGAAACCACCCGACCGAGTAAAAATCTGCGAATTAATACCCACCACTTTGCCGTCTAGGTTGAACAAAGGCCCACCTGAATTGCCGGGGTTGATCGCAACATCGGTCTGAATAAACGGCACATAATTACCCAGTTCATCTGGCAAACTCCGTCCCTTGGCGCTCACAATCCCGGCAGTGACCGACAGTTCAAAGCCAAAAGGCGACCCAATGGCCATGACCCACTCTCCGACTTCAAGCGATTCAGAGGATCCGATGGTTACAACTGGCAAATCAGTGGCATCGATTTTTAAAAGCGCCAGGTCAGAGACCGGATCGGCGCCAATCAAAACTGCCTCGCGCTCCCGGCGATCACTTAGGGCGACGAGGATTTCGGCTGCGTCCTGAACCACATGATGATTGGTCAAAACGTATCCGTCCGATGAGATCAGGAACCCAGAACCCGTCGCTGGCCGGGGCGTTCCACGCTGCTGATAATCCCGAAAGAAGCGTCTTAACATCTCGGGCACTTGCTCTTGATTATTTTGCAGCACATCAGGGTCTTTTCGGGTTGCGGTAATGTTCACGACGGCGGGTGATGCGTCCGTTACTAAGCTTGTGAAATCCGGCAGGCTGGTGCGCGCAAGGCTATCGAGACTGAGCGCGCTCAGCAGGACAAAAAAACTCCCTAAAAAGATGTTCTTCATGAGGTGCACGGCGCTTCCTTTCTGCTAGAGATGCGGATCATCGATTGCGCGTAGGCTCGGCAACTCACGACGCCAAGCCCTAACCCTGCAATTGCCAGTCCAAACTGTAGCCCTTCGTGCACGCCCCAGAAACGGCCAAGCCCAGCGCCGATCAGCAATCCCATTAACGGCAATCCTAAAGAATTCACTAGTAACAATCCAAAGTCTGATACTTTGATGTCAACGGCTACCGGCCCCTCGCTAACCGAGGTGGTCACTGGAAACCGACGCCCTTCTGCTTGGCAGCCGGCTTTATGACAGCCACTACAACTCAACGCGCTTGCGACCTCCGCAAACAGGCGATTGTTTTCATCCGTAACCAGCTGTGCGGGAATTGTAAACGTTGACGTCAAGATCCCATGCCTTGTTAATTGCGTGCTAATAAATTCGATTAATCCTACTACGGTCAACCATCAATATAAGATTGGTTCCACTGACTCAGCAAGTCTTTGCGCTGTCGTCACCGGTAAGCCCCCGATAATCGTGACCTGACCTTGGCTTTGCCCCAAAGCACGCGTCACGATGGTTCTGCCTTCCACTTCGGTGGCAAGATTTGGTAGCCCGCGCTGGGCCTCGAGAAACACTGAAAAGGTCACAATACCATCGCTAAAATGTAATCGATTGCCCGACTGGCGCACGACCTTAAAACCGGTGGGCAACCACTTCACTTTGAAACTGGGCTTTGTGTTTTGATCAATAAAATCGTCGGCTAAGCGATGGCTCACTGTTTGATCCGGATCAATCGCGGTCGTGAGTAATTGCGTATCTGGGTTAAAGTCGACGTCAGAGAATGCGAAGATCTCTTTTACTCGGCCTCGATCAACCAAATGCGATTGCAGCAACAACCCAGTTTGATAATCAATCCAAAGTAAATATCCAAATCGATCCGCGTTGACCGGTTGAATGGATAATCTGACGACCCGTCGATCGGCGATACGATCCTCACCATGAAGCACTAGATCATAAGAATGGCTGGACTCACTGATCAGGGTCGTAAAAGACTGGCTGAAAGGCCCTAAAAGCACATTGTGTCGAAGGTCACCGGGATTACTTGACTCGTGATAACAAATAATCTCGTCTTGCCGTCGCCGAATGTCTATTTTCGGCCCGTTCAGCTTTAAAATTGATTCTCGCACCGAGCCGCCCGAAGCATCGTGCACGATCCGCATGGTGTTAAATTCCTCACCGCGAATGTAGGTAAAAGTACCCGCATAAGTTTCGGTGTTAAAGGCCGACGCCATTTTTCCGAGCCAATACTCGGGGTTATCAATGCCTGTGAGGCTTGAGTCCACTAAGCGATTAGCGTCGATCTGATCGTCAGGTCGTTCACCATCACGTGCGTTTGCAAGGGTGGCCGAGCAAACGAGGGCCATGGTTACAAAACCCAGCCTTGATCTTCGTGACAGACGACTCAAAACAAGCGTTAGCATCTTGATCAACCCTTTGAATTAATTTGAGGACGTGGATGCGGGGGGATAATTGACAAAGACCTGCCTTGAACCCAATTGAGATAATTCATCGTGCTGCTTGAGATAAGCCCGCAATTGGGCGCGCCCAACTTCATCTAACGCTTTTAAATCCGGATTGGCGCGCATCTCGTCATAGGCATCGCTATCGGTCGTTGCGGTATTAAATGCGGCCATCCCCGCATTTTGAAGTTGATCGATCGGCGCCTGCACAGCCGCCTGACTGGGCCCAAGTGTCGGCGCCGGCGCTTGCAGGCTTGGGACGATAAAAGCCGCAACCGCAACCACCATAACAGATGCCGCAAGACCATAGACCCAGGGTCGACCCAAGGAAAACGCGTTCTTCCTGGGGATCGCAATGCCATCGGTCTCAGCAGCAACCTCGGCTTGAATTCGACGAAACAGTGTTTGCTGCGCTGCCAGGTCCGTATTAACCCCTTGTCCGCCTCGAAGCACACGCCCGATCAACTGCCAACGCTGAACGGTGTCCATCGCTTTCGCAGGATCATGATCCCGAAGAAACCGACGTTCTTCGAGTGCTTCTGACTCGCCATCTATCAGCGCCGACAGGATTGCTTTTTCATCACCATTCATACAAACCCTTCTTTACCCTTCATACAAACCCTTCTTTACCCGTCATGCAAAACCTTCTTTACCCGTCATGCAAAACCTTCTTTACCCGTCATGCAAATTTACCCGCCATGCAAATCTCTGGTTTTAACTTACCGGACTCGTTATTGCTTTTTACGATGGTTCTAATCCGCTCCGTTTTCGCACACCGCCGTTTTTAACAATCTCGTTGACAGCATTGCTCTTTATGCTCTGCTTTACCCTGCTATACCCATCTATACCCATCTATACCCAGCTACACCCTTGCTACCGTCGCGGGTTTAACACCCGTTCGCCTCACTGCCACACCAAACACCTACCCCAAACAACCACTCCAAACAGCTATCCCAAACAGCTACCCCAAACAGCTCCCCCTAACAGCTACCCGCTTTTTAGCGCTTTTGAAACGGGTTAACCCATCTGGTCCATTTTTTTCTCGATGGTTTCCCGGGCTCTAAATATTCTTGACCGCACCGTGCCCACCGGGCAAGCCATAATTTCAGCGATCTCTTCATAACTTAACCCATCAAACTCTCGAAGCATTAGGGCCGTTCTTAGGTCCTCCTGCAGATCATCTACCGCCGCTAAAATGACCGCTTGTAATTGATCTCGAGCCAGCAACGCTTCGGGCTGATCCTCCGCCTCTAAGACAACTGAATTTTCGGAAAATTCCCCGTCATTAATATCTTTATCGGTATTTGGCGGCCGGCGAGATTTAGCAACGAGATGATTTTTTGCGGTATTGATTGCGATTCGATAGAGCCAAGTATAAAACTGCGCATCACCTCGGAAATTCGCCAGCGCACGATAGGCCCTTATAAACGCTTCTTGCGTCACGTCAGCCACTTCATCTTGATCTCGGAGATAGCGTGACACAACACTCGCGATGCGTTGCTGATACTTTAAGACCAACATATCAAAGGCACGTTTGTCGCCTTGCTGGGACCTTACGACCAAGCGCTGGTCAGATTCGTGCTCAGATTTCAAAACACACCCTATTCCTTACCGCGACGTCTGTGTCACCCTTTTTGACCACGCAATTCAATCTAGGTTCGCGTTTTAGCGTATTTTACACAATCTTCTGCACCAATTGATAACATCTGGATTCCGCTGCCTTGCTGCAGCCCCCTGACTTTACCTTTAACCAGCAGGACCGCTTCAGTGCTCAAGTCTAAACCCGATCATTTTGACGTTATCATCATCGGCAGTGGCGCCGCAGGCATGACCTTGGCGCTGCATTTACCCGATGACTATCGCATCGCAATGCTTTGCAAAGAGGCCCCACTTGAAGGGTCCAGCTACTACGCCCAAGGCGGCGTTGCGGCGGTGCTCGATGAATACGACAGTATTGCCGCGCATATTGACGATACCCTCGTTGCAGGCGATGGGCTGTGTAACCCAGACACGGTGGCCTTCGTGGTTGAGCAAAGTCCCGGCATCATCGATTGGCTTGTTACACTTGGGGTGAACTTTGATACGCGCGTCAGCAGTAGTGGCCGTTCAGAGTTCCATCTGACACAAGAAGGCGGACACACCCACCGCCGAGTCATCCATGCAGCAGATGCCACCGGTCGCGAAATCACCGAACGACTCGCTGAGGCGCTCAATGACCGTAAAGGCGTCGAATTCTTCACGGATCAAATCGCGATTGATCTGATTACCAGTGATCAGTTGGGCGAGTCGTCGAAATATTGTTGCGGTGTTCACACCTTAAACCTCAAGACCGGTCTCACGCAGACGCTGTCGTGCAAAAACTTAGTCCTGGCGACCGGCGGCGCCAGCAAAGTTTATCTGTACACCAGTAACCCTGACACGGCATCCGGAGATGGGATCGCGATGGCTTGGCGGGCGGGTTGCCGGGTCGCAAACCTTGAGTTTAATCAATTCCATCCCACCTGCCTTTATCATCCGACGGCCAAGTCTTTTTTAATCTCAGAAGCACTGCGCGGAGAAGGCGCTCGACTGTTGTTGCCTGACGGTACGCCCTTCATGGAACACTTTGATCCACGCGGAGAACTTGCCTCTCGAGATATCGTGGCCCGCGCCATCGATTTCGAAATGAAACGCTTGGGCTGTGATTTTGTACTGCTCGACATCAGTCATAAAGACGATGAACTGATTCGATCGCTCTTCCCAAATATCTACGAAAGATGTCTGAGCCATGGCTTTGATTTGACGCAGGTCCCCATTCCAATTGTGCCCGCAGCGCACTATACCTGCGGCGGCGTCGTCACCGACCTTAACGGGCGAACCGATATCGAAAACCTCTATGCCGTTGGTGAGGTTAGCTACACTGGACTGCATGGTGCTAACAGAATGGCCAGTAATTCTCTACTCGAATGCATGGTCTTTGGTCGAGCTGCGGCGCAGTCCATCCGAGCGGCGTCGGAACCTAGGAGACCGGTCAACCCTATTCCCAGTTGGGACGACAGCCAGGTCTCGCGCTCTCGCGAGGATGTCATCCTGGCTCATAACTGGGAAGAACTTCGACGACTCATGTGGGACTATGTTGGCATCGTTCGGTCTGATCGCCGACTCTTAAGAGCCCAAAGGCGCATTCAATTATTGCAACAAGAGATTAACGACTATTACGCGCATCACACCATCAATCGCGATTTGCTTGAGCTTCGAAATCTAGCGCAAGTTGCTGAATTAATCGTCCGTTCCGCTTTGAGCCGTAAGGAAAGTCGGGGTCTGCATTATAATCTTGACCATCCAAATCAAAGCAGCGACGCCTCTGAGACCATCCTCAGTCCAACCAATTACTCCGGATAAAACCGCAACCAAACGCTGGCGCGACGATACGCGCACGGCTCGGTGACTGCTTTCAAAACAGGCACCGCATAATGCTTGGCCGAAACCGTTTTTAGCTGCAGCACAAACCCAATAGGCAGCATGACCGGACACGCAAGGGAACAGGCTTGCACGGAACCATCTTTGAACCGGACACAATAACCGTGCTGCCCAAAGTAGACGCCGACCACCGAAGGCCCACGCAACCTTACAGCGGCCATTTGACCCGCCTGCACAAAAAAGAGCGTCAGCCAGACGCCCACCGCCCAAGACGCTGACAAATCAATCATCGGCAAGACCAGAACCGTTACAAACAAGCCGCCCACACCCGCCCAGAATTGCCATCGGTCATTATTAATTTGCAGATCAAACACAAAGGCGTGGCCCGCTGTCGAGTGACGCGCTAGTGCCGATTCATCATCAGGACTTTTCAGGGCTGCAGGCGCCCTAACATCACCGTGACCAGATCAAGATACTCCGGATCTTGGGGCGTCGCACGCTCGCTGAACCATTCCCAAAGCTCAGGGTCTTCTTCTGTCAATAAGCGAACAAAGGTGTTTTGCCTGGTTTCCGACAAGAAAGGAAATACTTCCTCGAAAAATGGCATGAATAGGATATCGAGTTCCGCCATGCCCCGCCTGGACCGCCACCGGATTCTGTTCAGTTCTGCTGGTGTACGCGGCATTTATCCACTCCTTGTTCAATCCCGTGCCGGACTCGCTTTAAAACCTAAAAGCCATGCTGGTGTCATCACAGGGCGCTCGGCAGCACAGTGACGCGCTACCCGCTTTTCGATCGCATGCGCTTTCAGCTGGCGCTCTCAATCCCGCGATAAGGCCCCTTTTGAAGGCCATGCTTTGCGCCCCCACACACCAAAAGTTTTGACAAACCTTCGGATTACTCTAATCTACGATCTTTTGCTGGCCCAGTTCATACCCGAGTTGACATTGCGACCAGGATAGACGCACTCGCCGATCTTGATGCCTAAATTTGATGACCATTTTATGACTGTAACCGCCCTCACAGACCAAGGTATTCTTGAAATCAGAGGCCGTGACGCCGTCAAATTTTTACAAGGGTATTGTACCTGCGATTCACTGAAGTTAACCGAAAATCAGGCCCTCTACGGCGCCATCACCAACATCCAAGGGCGCGTTGAAACCACCTTCGTTGCAATCCTTGACACCGCCCATGTGCTCACGCCGTTGGACGAGCCCAGCATCTTGCTACGCATGTCACGGACTTGCGTGCCCTATATTCAAGAATTCCTTGCCAAATATGCCGTATTTTCGAAAGTAACTTTGATCGATCGCTCTCAAGACATTGACTGCTTTGGCTGCGATGAGACCGTGACCACACCCTCGGGTCTGGTTGTTAGTATTGCGCAGAGACCCACGGCCTATGAATTCTGGTCACGCGCACCCCTCCCAGCCAGCGCTGACCTTGACCTCTGGAAGCGCCAAGAGATCCGCGCCGGCCTAACTTGGCTAGATCGACTACAGTCCGGAAAATATCAACCCTTCGAGCTGGGTATGGGGGATAACGCTAGCATCGATTTTCAGAAGGGGTGTTACCTTGGCCAAGAAATCATTGCGCGCGTTCACTATCGCGGTAAAACGAAAACTGTTTTTCGAGTCGGGTCGCTCGAGGGCGCCTGCCGACCCGGCGACCCGATCTACGCAGGATCCAAACCCTGCGGTGAGGTCATCAACAGCGCCGCCGAGGGCGCTACCACCGTATGTAGCGTGATAATTCAAACCGATGTTCTGACCCAGCCCTTGACCCTTCACTCAAAACCGTTCGTTTTACAATCTTAAGAGCCTAGTGCCTGCCAGTGCGGCAACAAGCCCGGCCGCGTTCGAATCCTTTCTTGCCTGCAGGCTGTCGGACAAACCAAAGATCTGCGATCGCGCCCAGACGCCGTTAGCCGGTCGTGGCGCGCCCACAAGCCCTTGTTGCGCATCTCGCACTGAATCAGCGGTGGCCCAACTCGCGACAATGGCGTTGTTTGAGTCCGCTCGACAGGCCCATCAGAAACCACGGGGTGCCGCGCAATGCGCCGCCAGGCTCGAACGCGATCATTATCACCAATCGATGGGCGCTTGCCCCTGATCGATTAAGAACCGATTGCATTGTGAAAAGTGACCGCAACCTGAAAAGCCGCGATAAACGGACAGCGGTGATGGGTGTGGCGCCGTTAAAACCAAATGCTGGTCTCTTTGGATGAGGCGCGCCTTTTGTTGCGCCGCCTTACCCCAAAGCATGAAAACAGTCGGCGCAGCCCTTGCCCCTAAGTGCGCGATCACAGCGTCGGTAAAAAACGTCCAACCTCGATCGTGATGGGAGCCCGCAAGACCTTTTGCGACACTCAACACGGTATTGAGCAACAACACCCCTTGCTCAACCCAAGGCATCAAATCGTGCTTGGGAAACGGGGCCTTACCGCGCCCAAGATCACGCTGCACCTCACTGATTATATTACGCAAAGAGGGGGGCGGCTTGGCCGATTGCGGCACCGCAAACGCGAAGCCATTGGCAAGGCCCTCACTGTGATACGGGTCTTGTCCGAGGATTACGACTTTAACCTGTGAAGGTGGTACGGCATTTAACGCATTGAAAAAGTTTTCCGACTCCGGATACACCGTGGTACCAGTTGCCCGGGTTGCAGCCAAAAATTCGTCGAGCTCGGCAAGATGGTTCAGCATCGTCTCAGTCAGCAGAATCGAGCGCCAAGCGGGCTCAAGCAGTTGTGCTTGAATCACCGTTTAGGTTTTGGGGCGCATGTGCGGAAAGAGAATCACATCTCGAATCGTCGCTGAATCGGTTAACAGCATCACCAAACGATCAATGCCAATACCTTCGCCTGCGGTTGGGGGCAGGCCGTACTCGAGCGCCGTGACATAATCTTCGTCGTAATGCATGGCCTCTTCATCGCCCGCCGTCCTGGCTGCAACTTGCGCTCTAAATCGACCCGCCTGATCTTCGGCATCATTCAACTCCGAGAACCCGTTGGCAATTTCTTTACCCATAATGAACAACTCAAATCGATCGGTTAATTCCGGATTGGTATCGCTCCGGCGCGCCAAGGGAGACACCTCGATCGGGTGCTGGGTGATGAATACGGGTTGCTCAATTTGATCCTCAACCAAGGCTTCAAATAACGCCAAGTGAATCTTTCCCAACCCCCAATCCGCGGGAACGGTGATCCCATGCAGGCTTGCGACCGCTTCCGCCGATTCCCGCGTCGCAATGGCTTCTTTCGAGATATCCGCGACATAGGTCGCGATTGCGTCCGCCATCGTCAGCCGAGCAAACGGCTTTCCAAAATCAACCTCACGACCCTGATAGCTAAACGTTAATTGTCCAAGCACCCGCTCGGCAACAGTTCGAAATAAGCTTTCGGTGAGGTTCATGATGTCCTCGTAATCAGCATAAGCCCAATAAAATTCAAGCATGGTGAATTCAGGACTGTGCTTGTTTGAGACGCCTTCATTGCGGAAATTTCGATTGATCTCAAACACGCGCTCAAACCCACCTACGACTAAGCGTTTCAGGTTTAGCTCGGGGGCCACGCGCAGGTACATCTGGGTATTCAGGGCATTGTAATGCGTTACAAACGGCGCAGCCGTCGCGCCGCCAGGTGTTGTTTGCATCATCGGGGTTTCGACTTCCATAAAATCCCGGTCAACAAAAAAACGGCGAATTTGATCCACTATTTTTGCCCGTCGAACAAAGACCAAGCGACTATCCTCATTCACCATCAAATCCAAGTAGCGCTGACGGTATCGGGTTTCAGTGTCAGTCAACCCTTTGTGTTTTTCAGGTAAGGGCCGCAAACTCTTGGTCAGCATCCTAATCTGGCTGACCTCAAGGGAAAGTTCCCCCTTCATGGTTTTCATCAAGGTGCCCTCGGCGCCAACGATATCTCCGATGTCGAAGCTTTTAAAATCCTCGTAGGCCGCCTCGCCTAGGCCTTGCCGTGTGACATACAATTGAATCCGTCCCGATCCATCTTGCACCGTTAAAAAACTGGCTTTCCCCATTAACCGCTTCAAGATAATGCGACCGGCAATCTTGGCTTGCGTCTTCGTTTCAGCCAAACCTTCCTTGGTCGCACTCTCAAATTCGACTTGTAACACCTCAGCCAAATAGGTTCGACGGAAATCATTCGGGAACGCCTGCCCCGCCTCGCGCAAGGCATCTAGCTTGGCCTTGCGTAATGCAAGCAGTTCGTTTTCATCTAAGCTTTGTTCGGTTGATTCCATAGCGGTTCCTGAACACGGGTTCCTAATTTAACGTCGGCGACCGCTTAAAGCCCTTGCTTTAAGCTGGCCTCAATAAAAAAGTCGAGATCACCATTTAGCACCGCTTGGGTGTTGGAGGTCTCAATATTCGTTCTGAGGTCTTTTATCCTCGCTGAATCTAAAACATAGGACCGGATCTGACTACCCCAGCTGATGTCGGATTTGTTGTCTTCGATTTCCTGGAGTTCCGATTTACGACGCTGCTCTTCTAACTCGTAGAGCTTCGCTTTCAACTGTTTGATCGCCTGATCCCTGTTTTTGTGCTGACTGCGTTGATTTTGACATTGCACAACAATCCCACTCGGCTGATGGGTCAACCGAATCGCAGAATCGGTTTTATTAACATGCTGGCCGCCGGCGCCACTTGCCCGATAGGTATCGACGCGAACATCGGACATATCCAGTGCGATATCAATGTCATCGTCAAGCTCTGGCGAAATAAAAATCGAGGCGAATGAGGTATGACGACGACTGCCCGAATCAAACGGAGACTTTCGAACCAGCCGATGCACGCCCGTCTCCGTACGCAACCAACCATAGGCGTAAGCGCCCACGATCCGAACCGTCGCTGATTTAATGCCTGCCACATCGCCATCAGACAGTTCGATAATTTCTGCTTTAAAACCTTTACTTTCACTCCATCGAAGATACATCCGAAGCAGCATATCAGCCCAGTCCTGAGCCTCGGTGCCGCCAGACCCGGATTGGATCTCAAGGTAGGCACTATTGGAATCCATCAATCCGGAGAACATGCGTTGGAACTCAAGTTTAGCGAGATCCTCAAGGTACACATCAAGATCCGATGCCGCCTCAGCGAACAAATCTTGATCTTGCTCCTCCACCGCAAGGGTGAGGATTTCGGTCAAGTCGTCTAGGCCTTGCGCCAACCGTTCAATGGTGAGCACCACCGTCTCAAGCGCCGCGCGTTCTTGTCCCAGCTTTTGCGCCAGCTCGGGTTGATCCCAGATCTTAGAATCGGCGAGTTCTAACGAAACTTCAGCCAAGCGCTCTTTCTTGTCGTCATAGTCAAAGATACCCCCGAAGAACCTGCGTTCGATTCTGGCAATCCTTTACTTTCGCGAAGAGCGCGTTACTTTCAATCATGATGATGCTTCTAATGAGGTGCTAAAAAGATATCAGGCGGTTTGCGCTAGCGACTCGCCTGCTTGCAGGCTTTAAACCAGCATCCCACGCCGCGCTCGCTATTGTAAACCATCGTTTGCGGCCCAGCCATTGTTCAACCGGGTTATGACCAACAATGGACCAACAATAATTGCACTCGATCCACCCCTCGATATCGATTCACATCCAATTTGAATGCGAACCGAACATTTCGACGCTCAATCACACGGTCTTGGTTGAAAAAAATGCCTTCTAAAAGCGTTGGAAACCGAACACTGAGGAGTTTGAGTTTGAGGTGCCCTCCTTTTAAGACTTTCTGTTCTACGATTTCGAACTGCTCGTCAAAAACCGGCTCCGGAAACCCTTGCCCCCATGGGTGATCTCGAACCAGGCTCGCGACCCTTTCAAGATCGAAGCTGGGCACCAAACCCTCTGATAAAATCTGCTCGTTGAGGTCTCGGCCCAACAAATGTTTTTTAGCCTGCTGGTCGAATTGCCTAGCAAACTCTGAAAAATCTTCTTGGCGGATGGTGACGCCAGCGGCCATCGCATGACCCCCAAATTTATGGAGCAAGCCCTGCCGAGACGCATCAATTTCTGCCAATAGGTCACGCAGTTGCAATCCCTCAATGGACCTGCCGGATCCTTTTAGCAATCCGTTTGAAGCCTTCGCAAAAGCGAACACGGGCCTGCCGCATTGGGCCCGCACCCGCGACGCCAAAATCCCCACAACGCCCTCATGCCATCTCGAATCAAAAAGACTGATCCCAAAGAGTGCTGCATCCTGAACCTTGCCCATATCCGACAGCAATTCAGCGGCCTGATCCTGCATAGACTGCTCAATTTCCCGACGCGCTCGATTGAGCGCATCCAAACGAGCAGCCGCAGCTTGAGACGCCTCGGATGGCGAGAGCAAACAGGCCACACCGAGCGACATATCCTCGAGCCGACCCGCTGCATTCAACCTTGGCGCGACGTTAAAGGCCAATTGGGTTGTGGTCAAAACACGGTGATCTAAACCTGATATTTCAATGAGCGCTTGAATCCCAGGCCGTGCCTGACCCGCGCGGATACGATTGATCCCGGACTGAACCAAGCGACGGTTGTTCGCATCGAGCGGAACGAGATCAGCAACTGTGCCCAGCGCCACTAAATCCAAGAGTTGCGCCAAATTGAGTCGTTGTTTGCTCTGGGGCCGGGCAGCGACTAACAGTGCGCGCGTCTTGATCAACAGATAGAACGCCACGCCCACCCCAGCCAGAGCCTTACTGGGAAATTCACAACCATTTTGGTTCGGATTCACAATCGCGTCCGCCGCCGGCAAGCCCTCACCCGGCAAATGATGATCCGTCACAATAACCCGAACCCCCGCCGACTTGGCCGCGGCAACCCCTTCAAAACTGACGATCCCCTGATCGACCGTAATGATAAGGTCCGGGCGCAGGGTCAAGGCAAGATCCACCAACTCAGGACTTAATCCATAACCATACTCAAAACGATTTGGGACCAAATATTCGACATGACGGGCGCCGAGCACCGTCAAACCTTCTTTCATCAGCGCAACACTGGTTGCGCCATCAGCGTCATAATCACCGATGATCAGGATTCTCGATTGCTGCTGGATTGCATCCATTAACAGCGCGGCAGCACACCCTAACCCTTTCATCCCATCGGGCGGCACCAATCCTGCTAGCGTGTACAGCGGATCTGAACTGACGACAACACCGCGGACCGACAGTAATGCCTCGACGTTCGCTACGTCCGTTGCCGTTTGCCCGGGCCGCCGAATCAGTTCGATCGTCACAAGTTACCGAAACACTCGGATCGATTGAACCGGTGCCGTCACAGACGTCATCTCTTGAAGTTCGTTGATGGCATCTGTGATCACGCCATGCTGGATTGGATCCGTCACCAGAACAATAAAGGATCGATTCGGCGCGATATCCTCTTGTAGAATTTTGTCCAAAGAAATCGACCGCCGAGCTAAGATTGAGGTCACGGCAGACATCACCCCTGGTTGATCCTCAACACTGATCCGTAAATAGTAACCTGATGAAACCTCTGCTGCTGGCCTGACCGGTAACGGCTTAAGCGCCGATGATCGGCCCCCAAGGCTGCCGCTGGGAGAAGCGCCTTGAATCAAATCGATTAAATCTGAAACCACTGCACTGCCGGTGGGCCCGGCGCCCGCGCCAGCACCCACGCAAAGGATCTCACCGGCTGCATCACCGCAGACCAGCACGGCATTCTGAACACCGTCGATCTGAGACAAGATGGCGTTGGTCGGCACGAAACTGGGATGCACAGCCATCTCAAGCTGCCCCTGCTGGCAACGCGCAACACCAAGATGCTTAATTTTAAAGCCGAGTTCCCGCGCGAATTTGAAATCAACTGCGTCGAGGGATGAGATGCCCTCAACTTTTACGTGATCCAGTCTGAGCGGCTGGTCGAAGGCCAGGGCCGAAAGAATCGTTAGCTTATGGGCGGCATCAATGCCTTCAATATCAAAGGTTGGATCGGCTTCGGCATAGCCTAAAGCCTGAGCCTCTTGTAGCACCTCATCGAAGGTTCGGGTGGGCCCCGATGCTGCCATCTCTGTTAGGATGAAATTGGCAGTGCCGTTAATAATGCCCGCTAGCCAAGCAACTTGATTACCCGCAAGACTTTCTTTAATCACCTTAATAATCGGAATGCTGCCTGCAACCGCTGCCTCGTACAGCAACGTGACCTCATGCTTGGCCGCGAGCGCAAAAAGCGCATCACCATGTTCCGCAATCAATGCTTTATTGGCTGTCACCACCGATTTACCGGCACTTAGCGCTGATTCAATCAGCGCTTTGGCGTCGGTTGTACCCCCCATTAACTCAACCACCACATCCACATCCTGGCGCGCGCAGACCGAACCCATATCAGCGGTGTACGCAAGACCCTTGAAGACTTCATCTGTCGGCACCGATCGGGACGCAACGACCGAGATCTCAATTGCCTCGCCCGTACGCGCGCTGATTAGCGCATGATTATCTTGCAGAATCTGAGTCACGCCCCGCCCGACGGTGCCTGCACCACAAATAGCAATTTTCACAGCCGACTCCTTATGCGAAAAACTCGCGCTTGGTCATTTAGCCAGTAACCGTTTGATGCCTCGTACGGCTTGCCGGGTTCTGTGTTCGTTTTCAATGAGCGCAAAGCGAACATATTCATCCCCATATTGACCAAAGCCAATACCTGGAGATACCGCGACCTTGGCCTCGGTAATCAACCGCTTTGCAAATTCTAATGAGCCCAGAGACCGAAATTGCGCCGGAATTTTCGCCCAAACAAACATCGTTGCTTTGGGCGGGGTGACCGCCCAACCCGCCGCATTTAAGCCTTCGCACAAAACGTCTCGCCGGCGCTTATAGATCAGGCGTGTTGCTTCCACGCAGCTTTGATCCCCTTCAAGCGCTGTGATCGCCGCAACCTGGATCGGCGTAAAACTGCCATAGTCCAAGTAAGATTTAATACGCGCCAATGCGCCGACCAAGGTCTGGTTACCTACACAAAAACCCACTCGCCAACCCGGCATGTTGTAGCTTTTAGACAGCGTAAAAAACTCAACTGCAATGTCTTTTGCGCCGTCGACTTGTAAGATTGAAGGGGCTTTATAGCCATCGAACACAAGGTCAGCGTAAGCCAGGTCTTGAACCACCCACAAATTATGGGCCTTCGCGATCTCAACAACGCGTTCGAAAAACACTAGATCAACGCAATGCCCGGTTGGGTTGCCCGGAAAATTCAGCACCAATACTTTCGGTTTCGGCCAGGTGTTTAAAATGGCTTGCTCAAGTTCTGAAAAGAAATCCAATTCTTCTGTCAGCGGCACGTGCCGCACATCTGCGCCTGCGATGACAAACCCATAAGGGTGCACTGGGTAGGAGGGATTCGGTACCAAAACAGAATCACCCGGTCCTAAAATCGCCATCGCGAGATGTGCCAAGCCTTCTTTCGAGCCCAGGGTCACGATGGCTTCGGACTCAGGATCCAAACTCACCCCGTAGCGGGTTTGGTACCAGTTGCAGATCGCCTGGCGCAGTCTCGGTATGCCTTTTGACTGCGAGTAACGATGGGTATCGCCCCGGTTCACCGTTTCAACTAATTTTTCAACAATGTGAGGCGGCGTTGGCTGATCAGGATTACCCATCCCAAAATCAATAATATCCTCCCCCCGTGCCCGAGCATCGCGCTTTAGGGCATCGGTAATGCCAAAAATGTAAGGAGGAAGTCGCTGAATTCTTTGAAACTCGGACATGGGCACTGCCTTCAACAAATCCGCGACAGTTTAATCAAGTGCGCATGACGCGTCACCTATGATGACGCTTTCCGCAACACTATTTTAACAAATCCCTTCAGGAATCCGATGACAAGCCGAGCTGAGCGGCCAGTCGCGCAGCCGGCAAATAACCTGGGAGTAAGCGGCCATCTTCAAAGATTATCGACGGCGTCCCGGTAACCCCGACCAATTCACCCAATTCAAAATGTGCCTTAACAGGGTTGGCACAGGATCGTCCTGGAATGGCGTCGCCTGCCTTGGCTTGGGTCAGTGCCGCCTTTTGATCCGGGGCACACCAAGCTGACACGATCTTATCGTAACTGGCCGAGTCGATGCCGGCGCGAGGATACGCTAAATATCGGACCGCAATACCAAGGCGGTTTAATTCTGGGACCTCTTGGTGCAACTTTCGGCAATAACCGCAATCAATATCCGTAAAGACGGTGATCGTTGTTAATCGCTTAGAAGGCGGCGGCGCAAAGACCACCATTTGCGCCTCGTCCAACCCATCGATCAATGCCTTTCTCGAATCGCTGCGCGCTTGCTCTGAAAGGTTGACCATACGGCCGTTTGCCTTCTGATAGATATCACCATGAATGAAGTAGGTCCCGGTGGGGTCCGTCAAAAGGGTTGTGCCGTCGGTTAATTTCAAACTGAAGAGTCCGGGTACGTCGGAATCAGCGATTGATTCGATCGGGAGATTGCTGGTCTTTAACGCCGCTTCCAGGTCTTTCAGCACATCCGCATGGCTCGTCATGCCCGAAAGGCACACCAATCCCAGCGCGGCTTGCAGCCAATTGACGACTCGCGATGAAGCCATGAGGCGCGTGATTCTGTTCGTCGCTTTCATCAAAGTACCTCTACTTTAAAGTCTTAGTTTAGTGCATCTGCAAGGACTGCCACAAACAGATTAACCCCTGGGGTGGTGTTTGGCATGCAAGGCTTGCATGCGGTGCTTCGCAACATGCGTATAAATCTGCGTTGTGGACAAATCGCTATGTCCCAACAGCAGCTGCACAACCCGAAGGTCAGCGCCATGATTGAGCAAATGGGTTGCGAAGGCGTGTCGTAACGAATGGGGTGATAGCGCAATACTGATACCCGCCTGAGCAGAATGCCGCTTGATCAAATACCAAAAAGCTTGCCGCGTCATCGCTCGACCCCGATTGCTCGGAAACAACACCTCATCCGAACCTGACCGACGCATCAACGCCGCACGATGGTCTTGAATAAACCCGTCGAGCCAATCAATGGCCTCTGCGCCGATCGGCACCAATCGCTCTTTATCGCCCTTCCCAATGACTCGCAACACCCCTTGACGAAGATTGACGTCAATCATTCTGAGGTTCACCAATTCGGAAACTCGCAGGCCGGTGGCATACAAAAGCTCCAGCATGGTTCGATCTCGAAACCCGACCGCTGTTTTGGTATTCGGCGCAGACAAAAGTGCGTCAACCGCTTTTTCTGACAACGACTCAGGTAGTTTTCGACCTAATTTAGGGTTTTCGATCCGAAGTGTTGGATCTTCTAAGATTCGCGCCTCCCGAACTAAAAACCGATAGAGCGAACGAATAGAGGATAAAGCCCGAGCCGAGGAGCGGGCTGTAATGCCCTGCTCAACACGATGCGTTAAATAGGCCGAGACGTGCTGCCGGCTCGCCCCCAAAATCGTTTGGTTATTGGCTTGGAGCCAGTGCACAAAGTACTTCAAATCACGGCCATAAGATTCCAACGTATTGCGACTGAGTCCTCGCTCCATCCAAAGACTGTCCAAGTAGGCGTCCAGCAGTTGACTATGCGCTTCACTGAGAATACCAAAGTCAATCGGCGCGGCCTTCATCCTTTGAGACCGGCTTGCACCAGCGCATTCAGACGAGCTTTATCGGTTTCATAGTATCGTCCTGCGAAGTAAAACAGTGGAATTGCGGCGAGCGAGATCACGGTGAACCAAAGCAGTGCCTGGGTATAAGGCTGAGGATTGCCAATGGCCACCAGGTAATCAATGTAGACGCCAGCAAGGCTCACGCCAATAGCCACCCCTGCCATATTCAACAGTAAGATATAAAACGCAACAACGGTCGCCCTAATCTCCTCGGGCACCAACTCCTGCACCGTTGAAAAGGTCGGACCGTAGAAACAACCGAGCTGAAAAAAGCCCGCACCCACCCCAAGCCAAAAGACCCAGTAATCGGGTTCAACCAAGCGATAGGCAATATTCACGGGGGCTAGCACCAGCATAACCAAAAACAAAAACATCGGTCGACCGACCCCAGTCTTTTTCAAGAAATAATCCCCCCCAAGCCCGCCAAAGAGATTGCCAGCGATACCGGCTGTAATACCAATCCAGCCCGTAATTTGAGCGATCTCGGCTTTATCAAACCCCCGCTCTTGGACATACCACAACTGATCAAAGGTCGACGCCCCCAAAATAAAATGAAAAGCGACCCCGCCACCAATGGTCATGGTCAAGGCTGGAGACGCTTTAAGCGCGGCGAACAGGATTTTTAAAAGATCAAAAAATCCCGGTTGAACCCCGTCGGATGAAACGTTCACCGATGCAACCGAACGCTTAGGGTCTTTTAAGAAAAACATCACAAGCGCCAAAACCAAACCGATGCCGCCCAATAAATAAAAACAATTGCGCCAGCCAATGACCGGCCCCACATACCCAACAATCAAGAGACTGACGCCGACGCCTATCGGCACGCCCATATAATAAAAGCCCGATGCAAAACCCAGCCTTTGCGTCGGAAATCGGTCTGCCAGTAGGGACATCGCTGTCGGTGTTAGAATCGACTCGCCGACACCGATCAACATTCTGGGCGCGGCCAATGACAAAAACCCTTTGGCCATGCCCGAGGCAGCCGTTAACAGACTCCAAAGACCAACCCCCAGTGCAATGAATCGGGTCCGGTTGACCCGATCGGCCAAGGTCCCCATAAACAATCCAGCAACGGAGTAGAAGGTCAAAAAAATCAGCCCGGTGAGCAAGCCAAACTGGGTATTCGTGAGCCCCAAGTCCGGCACAATGTAGTTCGAGAAACTGGCCAATAACTGGCGGTCTACAAAATTAAGCACATTGAGAACCGTAAGAAACCCCAAAAACCCATAACTTCGCATTGTCACGACCGGTGTCGTTTGACTCATTTTGCATCACCTCACCAGTTGCCTGCCGGGCGCAGGCGGGATGCTGCGCGTCTAGCGAGAATGTAGCACTATTGTTTAGTGGGAAGGAAGGCGGGTTTGTGCCGGGACGCAACCCAGCACACCGACTGTCACCATAAGCTGGCCGCGCCAAGCGCGAGACCCGCTCATCGTCATAGCGCAACAGGCAAGGAACGGCTGCGCGCGTCGCCCAAGCC
>Ga0209335_10002597_pt1 | contig 18858 bp, 11 predicted proteins | sample COG_09_FD_184753 | JGI IMG/M metagenome (GOLD analysis project Ga0209335, IMG submission 184753) | Pelagic Microbial community sample from North Sea - COGITO 998_met_09 (SPAdes) (version 2) | ecosystem: Environmental > Aquatic > Marine > Neritic zone/Coastal water | place: Helgoland, sampling...
TACTCTGATTTTTATTGTAGTTGGAGTAATAATTGCTCATCGTACAAGGTTTGAAATGGAAGATTTTATTGATTTAGCCATTGTCTATGTAGGTATTCACCTTATAAGAGGTTTCGTTATTTTTATATTATTCCCATTAATGAAAAAAATAGGGTACGGAGTTTCAGTTAAGGATTCTATTGTTTTGTGGTGGGGAGGATTAAGAGGTGTTATAGGGTTAGCTATGGCTCTAATTGTAGCTGAAACATCTAGCATTCCTCACGATATAAGAGATCAATTTTTGTTTATAACTGCAGGAATTGTTCTTTTAACATCTTTAATTAATGCAACAACTATAAAAGCTCTTGTAAAAGGATTGGGACTAACTAGAGTTCCTTTAGCAAAAGCCACTTTGGTAAACCACACCATTGACAAGCTTAGACATAGTGCAGAATTGAGATTAGAATTAATGAGAAAAGATAGATTCATGGGTGGAGCAGACTGGAGTCATGTAGAAAAATATCTTCCTGCAGCTTGGAGTCCCTCAAAAGATGAAATACTAGACCAAGTTGAAAATGGGTTAATTAAAGAGCTCAGAATAAACTTATTGAATAAAGAAAAATCTTCCTATTGGAAATTGTTTAGCAAAGGTTTATTAGGTAGACCTGCTTATAATTTATTGATGAAAATAAATAACGAACTCTTAGACCAAGGTGGTGAGTTTTCTATTGCCAGTTCTACCAATATAGATTTGTTATGGGGCAGCTCCAAAATATTTAATGAAGTTCAGGATTGGAAAATCTTAAGAAAATCTTCAAATAATGATTTATTTTCTCAATTATATACCAATTACGATGCTGTAAGAGCAATGATTAAATCTCAAGATGATCTTATAGCTCTTGTAAAGAATCTAGAATCTGACAAAACTAATACAGAAGATCAAATTGATGTGTTAAAGTCTTTAATGGATGAGGTAAATGAGAAAAAAATTCAAGGACTTACATTTTTAAGAAATTTAAAAAATGCTTTTCCAGAAGTTTACAAAACAATAGAAACAAGGCAGGCTAGTAGAGATTTATTGAATTTTCAAAAAACAGAACTTACTAGTATGATTAATTTGGGTAGGGTAGATAAAGATGATTCTGATAAATTCTTATTAGAAATTGAAATGAAAATGAGTAATCTTCTTACAGATCCACCAATATTTAAACTTCCTAAATCACAGGATCTCTTAAAACTTATTCCTTGGATTGAAAAATTGGATGACTCTTCGGTTATAAATTTGTCCAAAATTATTGAAATTAAAATCTTCCCTGCAAATTATTCATTTGATAATGAGCTCAACTCCAATAATATAGGGATTTTGGTTAGAGGAAATGCAAAATTTAATGATAATGACCAGTCTAATGATTTAGAAATTGGTTTTATTATTTCTAAAAGGAATAAAAAAATCACCAGTTCAACTAAAGTTGTTTCCAATTCTCCACTTACTTTAATTTGGATTGCTGAATCCAAATACAATTCTTTTGTTGAATTGGTTAAAGATTTTGACACACAAATCAGCTAATTTTTTTGAATGGATTTAGATAAGAAATCTAGAGTCAAAAGCTATATTTAAGATGGAATTGTCATTTTTATAGGAGTTTTTCTTTCATTATTTGTCGAAGATTTACGTGTTCAAAACTTAACAATTACAGAAAAATACTAATATTTAAAAGACCTTAGGTTGACTCTTGATGATGATGTGAATCAGATAAATCATCTTAAGAAAGTCTTATATAAATCGGTTAGCTATATCAATCTAATTTAAGATGATATTGACCAAAATCATAGTTTTTTGAATGATTCAATTACCATAAGTAAGTTAATTGATATTGAAGTGGGTATTTCTTTTTTTTCTAAAGATGTAATTTATAATCAACTTATTGCAACCGACACATTTGAATTAATAAATAGCACAGGACTTAAAAATATTTTATTGGAAATGTACAATCATATAATAGAGAGATATATTACTAAATCAAATGAAATTGATCAATTTAATATTGGATTTAGAAGAACAATATTAGAGAATTTTAGAGTTAGATATAATTATGATTTGTTAGATGGTAAATTTTATGGAAATAGGTCTTTAAACTTTTCGAGTTCAATAAAACTTATTAAGCATCCAACAATTTTTATGGAATTTTGTCCCAAGCCAAGTTGAATTCCAATATGTAACAAAGGCAATTAAAAGATTTACATGATATTAATATTGAAGCAATCCAATTGGTAAATAAGGAAATTATTATAAGTTCTTTAGCGAAATACTAATAATTGAAACAAAAATGATTTAATCTTTAAAATACAATATATTTAGATTATGGTAAGAATTTATTTTAAAAATATCCCATTTAAATCGCATTATTTTTTTTCTTTTTTAATTTTTCAATTATTTTTTTCTATTGTTTTTGCTCAATCGATTAATTTTAAATATGGAGAATTTGATTTAACTAATTCTTATGAAGATTTCCTTAAAGAAGAACCTTTCGAGCCATCTTTAAATCAAACAAACTATTATAAAATAGTACGGTTTAGTTCAATTCCAAAGAGGGAAACTAGGAGAGAATTGGAATCAAAAGGAATTCTTTTTATAGATTATATTTCTCAAAACGCATATACAGTTTCTATTCCATATAATTTCTTGAAATCTAATTTTGTTGGCTATGATATTACTCATATACAGGATATTCCTAAAATTTTAAGATTTGATCCTGCAATTTTTGAATCTCCTATTCCACAATGGGCAGATAAAGGCGATAAAATTAATCTGGAAGTTATCTTAATGAAAAATTATGAGTTAAATTTTTTCTTAGAATATTTAGATGCTTTAGGTTCTACTATTATTGACATTAATAGTACTGCAAATATTGTAAGATGTGAACTTCCTAAAAATAAATTAATGGAGCTTTCGGAAATTCAATACATTAATTTTATTTCTTTTATTTCGGCACCTGGTGAACCCGAAGATACTGGTGGAAGGTCGTTACATCGATCAAATTCTATAAATACACAACTTTATAACGGTCGTAAATACGATGCTTCTGGTGTTAGTGTTTGTGTCAATGACGATGGATTTGTAGGTCCCCATATTGATTTTAAAGGTCGAACAGAGCAAAGTACGGTAGCCAATGATTTAAATGGAGACCACGGTGATATGGTTGCGGGAATACTTGGTGGAGCAGGTAATTTAAACCCTCAATACGAAGGAATGGCAAAAGGTGCTAAAATACACGTTAGACAATATAGTTCATCTCTTCCTAATTCTGTGCAATTGAATAATGATAGTAATGTTATGATATTTTCCTCTTCCTATGGTAATTCTTGTAATGCAGGTTATACCTCCTTGTGTTACCAAATTGATAGAGAAATAGTATTAAACCCATCTCTGATTCAAGTTTTTTCTTGTGGTAATTCAGGAAATAGCAATTGTGGTTATGGCGCTGGATCTGGCTGGGGTAATATTACAGGGGGACATAAGCAAGCAAAAAATGTAATTGCTACTGCAAATTTAAATTTTAATGGAACATTAGTTTCAAGTAGTAGTAGGGGACCAGCATCGGATGGAAGAATTAAACCTGACATAGCTGCTCATGGAAATGGTCAGATATCTACAGATCCTAATAATATCTATAATGCAGGAAGTGGGACATCAGCTGCAGCTCCAGGAATTTCTGGTGTTTTGGCACAACTATACCAAGCTTATAAAGAACTAAATTCAGGCTTAGATCCAGAATCAGGGCTTTTAAAAGCCTGTTTGTTAAACACAGCCCAAGATTATGGAAATACAGGTCCAGATTTCTCTTACGGCTGGGGAATTGTTAATGCATTGAAGGCAGTAAAGGTTTTAGAAGAAAATAGATACCAAGATTCTTTAATTGATAATGGGGAATCACATACGATTAATTTTACAGTTCCAGAAGGAACCAAAGAAGCAAGAATAATGCTGTATTGGATGGATCCAGAAAGATCTCCATCATCTTCCATATCTCTTCTTAATGATCTAGATTTGAAAATAAGTAACAACAATGGTGATTTCTATCCTTGGGTTTTAGATCCAACTCCAAATTCGTCGTTATTGTCCTTACCAGCAACTACTGGAGAAGATCACTTAAATAATATGGAACAGGTAACTATTTTTGATCCTGTGTCAGGTAACTACTCTGCAGAAATATCTGGATTTAATGTTCCTATTGGACCTCAAAAATATTACATATTATATGAATTCATTTCCGATGAAATTATAGTTACTTATCCAATAGGTGGAGAGGGAGTTGTTCCCTACAGATCAGAATTTATTCAATGGGATACTTATGGTTCTATAGGATCTTTTGATGTTGAATTTTCTATTGATAATGGTTTGTCGTGGACTTCAATTGGCAACCAAGTTAATGGCTCTATCAGATTGAAACAATGGCAAGTTCCAAATTCAGTTTCTGGACAAGCTCTTGTTAGAGTTTCTAGAGGTGGTATTTCTGGTCAGTCTTCTGATGTTTTTTCGATTATAGATTACCCTAAAAATATTAATATAAATAATGTTTGTGAATGTGAGTTTTCAATAAGCTGGAACGAAGTTCCATTTGCAGCAAAATACGAGATTTCAGTTTTAGGTGAAAAATACATGGATTCTATTGGCTCTACAACCGAAACTTCTTATAATATTCCAATAGATAATCCAAATGATGAAGTTTGGTTTTCTGTAAGGGCAATTACTGAAAATGGCACTAAAGGGGTTAGAGCAGTAGCAGAATATTATGACGGAAGTGGTGTTTCTAATTGTTTGTTAAATTCTAATTTCTATACCAACAAATCACAATTATGTACAGATTTTCCAGTGAATCTATTTGATCAGACCATTGGATGTCCAATAAGTTGGGATTGGAGTTTTATCCCAAGTACAGTTACTTATTTAGAAAACACCAATTCAAATTCACCAAACCCTGTAGTAAGTTTTGAAAATGATGGTTTGTATCAAGTAAGTTTGACCACCGAGAATGCAAATTCAATAAGTTCCATTGAGAAGAATGATTTTTATAATGTTTTATCTGAAGACCTTTTATCGGAAGAAATAGAGCTTTCTGAGAATTTTAGCGCTTTAAATTTCCCTCCTGAAAATTGGGAGGTTTTAAATATTGGTCAAAATTCTTCTTGGAAAGATACCAGTATATTTACTCAAGAAGGGTTGCAAAATAGAGTTGCTTATTTTAAGAACAATTTAAATGGTAATTTTGATAAACTTATTACTCAACCTATTTATTTGGATAATGAACTGTCCAATCCATATTTGTCTTTTGATGTTTCTTATTCTTCGATTTCCGATAGTTTTGAAGATGCTTTGTTGGTAGAAGTTTCTCAGGATTGTGGTTCTACTTTTACAGACACTATTTATTTTAAATCCGGAAAGTTTTTGTCTACGGATATTCAAAATAACTCGACCAACTCTAACCACCATACATTCAGAAATGAATCAGTATCACTAAAAGAGTTTCTAGGAAAAAGAATTAATATATCCTTTCTAAGCAATAGCGACGGTGGTAACAATATTTATATAGATAATGTAAATCTTACAAATAGATCAACAGAAGATTTCAATCCATTAGTTTTTGAAATATTTCCAAATCCAAGTTCTGGAATTTTTAATTTATATTTTGAAGACTTTTCTATTGAAAATTTTGACTTGACTATTGTGGATATTTCTGGTAAATTAATTCTTGACAAGGATTACTCGTTTTCAAATGGTAGCCCAAGAATGGTTTCTTTAAACTTGTTGAATATTTCTAAAGGAGTTTATTTGTTAAGAGTTAATGCTAAGGATAGAAGTATCGTTAGGAGATTAGTTATAAGTGATTAAAAAAAGTCCGAAACATATTTTATGTAACGGACTTTTTAGTGATCGCGCCAGTATTTCTTACAGTTTTATTAATCATCTGTTAATCAGTTTTTTAAGTAAATTTTCACTTTTTTTGGTGAAAATTTGGTGAAATTTTTTCAGCTCCAACTAATTTTAGTTTATAACCAAATATAGAAAAAACCACAAGCTTAGAATAGAGTAGTAGTCTAAATTTTAAAATAAGGATACACAACCTTTAAACTTAGTCCAGTTAGAGTTCGTTCTTTTGGAACCATAGATCAGTAGTTTGAATCTCCTCATCCAGACTTTTTATTTTTTGACTTTAAAAAAATATTTATTTCGATTGCTCTAAACCTGGTTGGTTAATAAGTCGTTTCATAGTATCAAAAAAAGCTCGGTAGAAAGAATCATCTTTTGCATAAAGCTTATACAAATCCAATTCTTTTTTACGTTGCTCACGCATTACATCATCTAATATCTTTTTGAAGGCAATTTCTCGATTCTGCGTGTCACTATTCTCTGCTACCTTAGTTTGATAATCAGGATGCGCCTGAATATGCTTGCTCAGCGTCACAAATTTCACTCTTTGATCCTCTGGTGTTGCATCCCAACCATGAAACCATCTTTCATTGAAAGTTCTAATAATTTCTGCTAGTGGGTCTTTTTCTTCATCACCGCTATGTGCTCCTCTTGGATTTGGATTTTGAGGATCCAATTCTGTGGAAGAATCATCTAGTCCAATGATGTGATTCAGTTTTGTACGCTCCAAACCATATGTGGATAGATCAACAGATTCCAACAATTCATCAATGAGCTCGTCTTCTTTTGTTTTCACGATCAATTTAGGAACTAAGAATTTCAAGAACCAAAACAACTTTTCCCAATCCAATACCTCATAAAGCATGATGGAAGCCATTTGACCATAGATTTTAACGAACTGTTTGGCTTTAATCTTGAAGTCTGCTTTCTCATCATCCTCCAATTCTAATTCTTGATTGAAGCGATTAGCTGCTGTGTCAATAATTGGACTGAGTTGTTGTGCATCTACACCTTCAAAATACTTCTCTACAAATGATCCTACTTCAGACCATTCATAAACAGCGACATCATCTAGAGAGCCCTTTATTTCGTGCAATACATTAATATCAGTAGCACCACTTAAAGAAGTGGAGGTGTAGAAAGGGTCAAATGAAGCTTTGATGTCTTCTATTTGGTTGAAGAAATCTAGAACAAACAAGTCTTCTGTTTTCTTGCCTATCTTATCTGCTGCTCGGTTTAATCTACTTAAAGCCTGAACTGCTAGAACACCTTGCAACTTCTTATCTACATACATGATACATAACTTTGGTTGGTCAAAACCTGTTAAGTACTTATTTGCTACCACCAAAATACGGTACTCATCTGTGTCAAATTTATCACGTGTGTCTTTGTCTCCAAAGCCGTTTAACTCTGCTTCAGTGTATTCTACACCATCTACCAGTTTCTTGCCAGAAAAAGCGACTGCAATTTTAAACGGATTGCCTTTGTCATTTAATATTCTAGAAAGCGATTGATAATAACGGATTGCTGATGGAATGTTTTGTGTTACCACCATGGCTTTTGCCTTTCCTTTCAGCTTTTTGGTGTTGTACACTTTACTAATAAAGTGCTCTATCATAATTTCAGCTTTGGTGGCAATGGTGCGTTTATCTCGCTCTACAAATGCACGCAGTTTCTTTTGTGCTTTTTTGGTATCGAATAGTGGATTATCTTCTATAGACTTTTCTATTTCGTAATAGCTTTTATAAGTGGTATAGTTCGCTAAAACATCCAAAATAAACCCTTCTTCAATGGCTTGTTTCATAGAATACAAGTGGAAAGGTTTAAATGAACCATCTTCTTGTTGGGTTCCAAAACGTTCTAGCGTAGCATTTTTTGGTGTGGCTGTAAAAGCTAAATATGAAGCATTGCCCTTCATTTTTCGGGCTTGCATGGCTTTTAATATTTTGTCTTGCGCATCTTCTTCCTCTTCATTTTGCCCCATACCCATAGCTTGGTTCATTTTACCTGCAGCTGTTCCACTTTGAGAACTGTGTGCTTCATCAATGACCACAGCAAAACGCTTGTCGCTTAAATCAGCTATTCCATCAACTATGAATGGGAATTTCTGTATGGTGGTTATAATGATCTTTTTGCCTTGCTCTAAACTGTCTCGCAAATCTTTAGAAGAAAATGCAGGAGCAACAATATTTTTAACTTCTGAAAACTCTTTGATGTTTTCACGTAGCTGTTTGTCTAGTAACCTTCTATCGGTTACTACAATTACTGAATCGAATAACGGATTCTGAACCCCTTTTGAACCTGGTAATCCCTCTTGTTCAGGATAGGTTTCTATGAGTTGATAAGCCGCCCATGTAATAGAGTTGGATTTTCCAGAACCGGCAGAGTGTTGAATTAAATAAGTGTGACCTACACCGTTTTTAGAAGCATGCCCCAATATTTTACGGACTACATCCATTTGATGAAAACGTGGAAAAAACAAAGTGCGTTTACTCAAAGTATCTGTTGCTTTACCATCAAAACGAACAAAGTGCTGAATGATGTTGGCTAAACTTTCACGTGTAAATACTTCTTCCCACAAGTAAGCAGATTTATGTCCAAAAGGATTGGGTGGATTGCCTTTTCCATCATTATGCCCCTTGTTAAAGGGTAAAAAGAAGGATTTATTACCCGCCAATTTGGTACACATATACACTTCATCCGTATCTACAGCGAAGTGTACAATGCAACGCCCAAAATTAAGAAGTGGCTGTCGGGTGTCTCTATCGTATTTGTATTGTTTGATACCATGCACTTTGGCGTTTTGTCCTGTCCATTGATTTTTGAGTTCTAGAGTAGCTATAGATAAACCGTTAACAAAAACCACCATGTCAATTTCTTCTCTGTTGTTTTCTAGGTTATAGCGAATTTGTCTCGTAACACTAAACTCGTTTTTTACAAAATTGTCTTTTACCGTTTGGCTGCTACTTGCCATTGGTAATTGGAACAATAGTGTGAAGTGAGCATCTTCTACTTCTAATCCTTTACGCAACAAACGTAGGATTCCGTATTTTTTGACCATACGGTCGTAGCGCTCTAGGATCTTTAACTTCCAATCGGAAGAGCGTTGTAGTTTTTCGAGTTCTTCTTTTTGAGTTGTTTCTAAAAAGTGCCAAAAACGGGTTTCATCAATGGCATATTTAGCATTAAAATCATTGGTTTCTCCTATAAAATATCCATTACCCGAACGATACAATTCGGCTGGCTCCCTGAGTCCTTGCGCTTCTTCCACGGTGTTTCCTGATGCTTTTACATCTTCTAAGCAAGTACCTGTTAAGGCTTTTTCTATGGCAGCTTCCAGCGCCTGTTCGTTTGTTTTACTTACCATAGTCTGTTACTTTTATTTTACCTGTTACTGCACTGTCTATCAAAGTAGCTTTGTATTCTTTGAGTTTTTCGATTTGGGTTTGTTCAGAATTTATAAGCTCATTGTATTTTTTTGATTCAACATCAATAAAGTTTAATATCAATTGCTGTTCCTCTTTGGGAGGGAGTATTAATTTTAATTCTCTGATGTTATCTTTATTTAGTTTTGGTTGAGCTGCTGAACGTGCAATGACCGTTATATAATTCCAATAAGCCTTTGAATTAATTAAACTCGCTAAATACTCAGATGAAACCCAATCATTCTTAGGTTTGATAAGAAACATATTAGGAGCGAGAGATGCAGGCTGTGATATTTTAGGCATTAACCACGCTAATCCAGCATAGGCACCAACATTAGCCATTAATAGTTCTCCTCCAAAAAGTTCTGATTTATCTAAGTATGTGTGTGATCTTTCGTCTAGATATACGCCTTTGTTTTTTAAACCTTTTCGTAAATCAGTTAATCGAATCAATCTTGAATAGGACGGTTCATCTAGATATTTGACATTCTTGGCAAGATCGCCAAAAGAACCATTGGCTGTGTAGTCAGTCTGTTAGAATATCAATTACATATCTAAAATTAAGTGGTGTCCAATGCTCCGGAATCTCCCCAATCCATTCCACACCAGAGTCTTTGAGTTTTACATTGGGGTCTAAACCTTTGGTTACCGCATTTTGAATGATCATTTGCTTGCGTTCTTTTAGCAGGGCTATCATCTTTTCTTTTTGGATAATGGCTTGGTCTATTTTGGTGGTTTTCTCGTCTAAGAAATTGGCAATAGCGATTTGTTCTTTTAATGGAGGGTATGCCAATAAGCTATTTGAAATATGATTAAAATTTATTGTCTGCCTTACTCCAGAACCCAACAATTTCATGTAAGCAATATCATATCTATGCAGTAAATATTTGTAGTACTGGCGATTGATATTTCCTAGGTCTTTCAAAACAATATAGCCTGAACTAACAACAACATTAATTTCAGATAAAGCTATTCTTAAGCTTTTAAGGTCATAATTAAGGTTTAAAGGATTCACAAGGAATTCGCCATCTAGTACTTCTTGATATGAAGCTTTTGTAGATTCAGGAATTTTGTCATCATCCTTAGTTATCACTTCTCCAAAACTTATTGCGCCACAACCGAGATTCGGATTGTGAGTAATCTTTTTCTCCGAAAATAAATGTTTCAACTTTTTAGTTTCCCAGTAATCGGGAATTTTACCCATCCAATAATCTCCCGAATCTTTATAAGCAGTATAATTTTGATATGTGTTTTTAGTCAACGTCTGATCCATTAGGCTAACTTTAGGATGTCCATAATTAAACCCTCATTTTGTTTTTCTAAGCCCAAGATTTCAGCACTGATTTCTTCAATTGGTCTAAGTGGCTTGTGCTGGTAGAAATATTTATTAAAGCTTATTTCATAACCAATTTTAGTCTTGTCAAGGTCTATCCACGCTTCATCTACATGTGGTTTTACCTCACACAAGAAATACTCGTGAATGTTTTCAGCTGAAGGCACACTTTCGGTATCGCGTAATTCGCTCGAACTATCGTAAACAATGTACTCGTCTTTATTGCTGCTTGGGTAGTAACCGTAATCTGGTAATTGCTCCACCATACAATCCAAATGATGCAATAGTTGATCGAGTTTATCGCCACTCAGCTTTTGTTTTTTCTTAATGACCTTTTCAGCAGTTTCATCATACCAACTTATGGCTCCTAATATTTGATTCTTTTCACTGGCAGAAAGTTTGGTTTTACTTGCTTTTAATTCTTGGTTTACTGTGTCTAAAAAGACATTGTAATCGTTGTATAACTCCGTACCAATGGCTGCCATCAATTGGATAGCGGCATTTAAAATGTCTTGCTGTTTTTTCCAAGTAGCCGAATTGGTCAATGCTTTTCGCTTTTTAGCGTTTAAATCTAGTTCGTTTTTTTCGCACCAATCCAAGAGTTCTTTTTCAATCGCCTTCAAGTCGGTATAAACTTGCTCACCATAGGTTTCATAAGCCCATTTCATAGGCTCGCTGATACTTTTGTCAAAACGTAAATCTTCAATACGCTCTTCAGAAAATTGCGCTTTTAAGCGGTTCGGTCTGTCAATGGTTACCTTGTAATAGCCAAAGTCTGTATTGTCAAAGACTTTAACAGCTAAACCATCTTCACCTGCACGTTCCATTATTTCAAATTTCGCATACGCCTCCTGAATTTCTTTAATGTGATTAGGTTTCAATTCACAATTTTTCTCCCCTAAGTTTTTACGCAATTTGGCATAACGATCAGAAGCATCAATCAATATGACTTTCCCTTTACGCTTGGCTTCTTTATTGTTGTTTATTAACCAGATATAAGTGGTGATCCCTGTATTGTAGAACAAGTTGTTCGGTAGCTGAATGATACAGTCCAACAAATCGTTTTCAATAATATAGCGTCTTATATTACTTTCACCTCCACCGGCATCTCCCGTAAACAAGCTCGAACCATTATGTACAGATGCAATACGAGAACCTATTGGGCTTTGGCTGGTAGACTTCATCTTATTTACCATTTCCATCAAGAATAGCAATTGTCCATCAGAAGAACGTGGCGTAGCATCTACGTCTTCCGCATTGCCCCAATAATCCTTTAATGAAATGACAAAACGCGTGTCAATGATTTCTTTACCGTCTTTAATGTATTTTAAGTCCGTACTCCATGATTTACCATAAGGTGGATTTGACAACATAAAATCAAAGGTGTTGCCTGAAAATTCGTCTGTAGATAAGGTAGAGCCCACACGGATGTTTTCAGGGTTGTTCCCCTTAATCATCATATCCGATTTACAAATGGCATAAGTCTCGTCATTGATTTCCTTACCATACAAGTACACATCACCTGTGGCTTTGATTTCGCCTTCTTCATCCTTTATGAAGTTTTGAGATTCAGTAAGCATACCCCCAGAACCACAAGCTGGGTCGTAAATGGTCATTACAGGTGGTAATTGATCTTTAATTGGGTCAAAAACAATATGTGTCATTAGGTCAATTACCTCTCGCGGGGTAAAGTGCTCTCCAGCTTCTTCATTGTTTTCTTCATTGAATTTTCGAATCAGTTCTTCAAAAACGTACCCCATTCCTAAGTTAGAAAGAGGAGGTAGCTTTCTACCGTCTGGATCTTCTTTGTCAAAAGGCGTAAGGTTGATATGCGGTGAAGTGAATTTCTCTAATACATCCAACAGCACATCTTTGGTAGCCATGTGACGGATTTGGCTTTTCAGCTTAAACTTTTCAATGATTTCCTTCACGTTAGGGCTAAAACCATTCAAATAATCTTCAAAATTGGCTTGAAGAATCTGTTGGCTATTGGTAGCTGTATCGTAAAGACGTTGTAATGTCCATTCGCTGGTATTGTAAAACACATAACCACTGGCATCTTTCAATCCTGTTTCGTCCCATTCAGTAAAGCCTGCTTCATCACGCTGAAAGGCGAGTTCTTCCATTACCGCTTCTTTGGTTGGTTCGAGAAGCGCATCTAGTCTACGCAATACCACCATAGGTAGAATGACATCACGGTATTTACCTCTTACATAAACATCTCTTAAGCAATCGTCTGCGATTGACCAGATGAAACTTATTAACCTATTGTGTACGGATTGGTTCATTTATTTTCTTTCGTGCTTATTATTAATTCTTTTATGTCAACATCTAGGATTCAACGGTTCCTCTTAATTCGTCTGGTAGTTAAAAACTTTGACATTATTTATCATTCAATTTATTTTTCAAAATACATCTATTAATCAAATCTGTTTTTTCTATACTCTCATCCATTACCCAATATTTATAGCCATTGGCATAATAATAGTTATAATATTGGTCATACTTCCAGTGTTCTTTCACAGAATTTTCCCAAATATACTTCACTACTTTAAACCAATCTTTTTCTCTTCCTAACCAGTCTGCATGGAGCCTTGTATAAGAATGCGGTATTTCAGGCATGGTCTTAGCAAATTTAAATTCTGCTTCATTTAAAAGTTTATCTACTTCTTGCTTAGTTTGTGAAGTTTCGTTCATTAATTTTCATTTAAACCTGTAGTTCCTAAGAGGTGAAGTAAGTCTTTTTTATCTTCATCGCTTCCAAGGTTGATTTGCCATCTCAACTCCATAAAAGCTAATAATTTTAGTCCTCTTTTCTCAATTTCTTCCGGTCCCCATTGCGGTTCTGCAGCTACTTCCTGTTCTGAATAAGAACCATTGGAATAACCGCTTCTAATCACTTTTCCCTTATCATCTTTCTTAACGTTTTTCTTAACTTTAAAACAGTCGTTTTGTAAGCTTGAGTTGATACTAGAAGACAGCGGAAGCAAGTTACCCAGAGATCCATTATAATATTTCTTACGCTCATCACTTAAGTCTTCATATCCTATATGCCAACAATCTGCAGTTGCCGTCTGAGGGTAAACATGTTCAATAGACACTTTGTCTTTTGCACTTTTAACGAAGTACTTCCAAGATATTTTTGGTTGATTTCGCCGTTGCATTAACTCCTCTTCATATTCGAACAAGAAGTAACGTAGACCGTTCCAACCATAGAACCCAGTACCACCAGATTTGAATTTTCGATATATATAATCTTTAAAGTATGAGTACTTGTAATTTCCGTTTTCTTGGGTTGTCCATTTAAGATCATCTTTCAATAGATTAAGTACATCATTCACCGATTTTTGACCATTGTACAACTCTCGAGTAACATTAAAATAAGAGCTATTACGGTAATTAGACATTGCTCTAGATAGTCTAAACACAACAAAAATGAATCTTTCAATATTATTCAATAAGGTGATTCGGTCATTCTCGGAAACCGAAGAAGAACAGAAAGCTGCCATTACTAGCGGCCTGAAGTAACCAATACCAATTCTATTAAGCTTATCTAAAAGAACTGATTCTTTTTGTGATAAATCATTGTTGTCTTCAGGGTTGAAAGTGTTATACCAATGTTTTGCGGCAGATTTTAAACTCAGCACATAATCATTAATCTCTTTGATCTGAAGCTTTGATGTCATCACAATTATTGGTTCATCATCCATAAATGCTTCATCTTCATCGTCAGTATCAATTTCTGTTTGCTCTTTTATCTTAGCCAAAGAATCCACCTTAACCTCAACTTTTTCAAGAACCTTTTTAGGTGAGAAATATTCATCCAATAAGAATCGAATATAATCGTCACCTTTCTTTCGAGAGTACTTGAAATACATTACCCAATGTGCTCTTAGGAATTCATCATCATTTAGCGGATTTAGCTTATTCCTACCTAGTTGGTAGTACACCTCTCTCCATGCCTGATTAATGTTTTTGCGTATTGCATTTCTGTCATTTTCTTTGACTTCAGTATCTGAATATAGGCTAGTTAGATAGATAAGCCTATTTTTAAGCAGCTCCAAATCAGATAGCTTTTTACCTCTGTTATTCATGGTTTCGAACGCCACAAAAACATCAAAATCATCTCCGATGTCGTATAGATTGAACATAAACTTTTGAGTCAGTTTTACATACAACTCCTCCAAGATATCAGTACCAGACTCATCTAAAATTACATTGATATTTTCTTGAAAAAACGATTTAGCATTTTCGAGATTTAAAGTGTAAAACGTTTCATCAATTTTACCTGCATTTGGTTCATTATAAACCTTATGTCTAAGGAATTCGAATGACGGATTGTCGACTTCGTATCCAAATTTGTATGTCTTGATTGCATGTAAGGGTGGTTGAGACACCACAATGAATTTTTCCTTAATCTCCTTTAAATTATAAGATCCAAGATAGATTTCATCATCCTTTAAACCTACATTTTCAGGCAACTTAACAATTGCTTCAACCAAACACTGAAGAAATATTGATGTTGTGGTAAGTCTTTGCTGCCCATCTACAATTGAATAAGGAAAAAATCTTCTTTTTTCGATCAACCAACGCTCATCGTCCCAACTTTGCCATTTTTCCTCAGGCACAACTTTTATAGATAGTACACCAGTGTAATGCAACCGATTTCCATCGAGGCTAATTAAATCATCCCAGAAATCTATAAGCTGTTTCTCTCCCCATGCATATCCTCTTTGGTAATCAGGTATTCTAAATATTTTTTTATTGTAAACGTCCTCTAATGATTGTAACTCATTCATTTTGTTATTATTAAAAAGGATTTTCTAGTATTTCAACACCCGTTAAAATGCCATTAGCAAAATAAGTATTGCCTTTTTTTAGACCAGTTATGGTATAAGTCATTTCCCCTTTGGTTAAAAACTTAATGTCTTCTAGTTTTATTGTAGTAATACCACTACCGGAACTTGATAAAAATGAATCACCTTTTTCAAGAAGATTAACTTTTGGGTAGTTAGAATAATTACGCATAGTTTTTTCAGGGTTTAAGGAGCACCAACCTTTATTTTCGATGAAAAAAGGATGATCATCTGTGCATGTAATGGTATCATTTTCATATTGAAGCTCTACTAAATTGTTATGGTAAACAGAGTCAATTGCAGTAATTGTTGTTTGAAAGTATTGTTTGTTCTGAGTACTATATGATGTTATGGAGTCATTAATTTTTACTTTGTCTATAGATTCAAACATGTTTTTATTTGAACTGATTTTAGTTTCTCCTAATAGACAAGCACCATACCAACATTCATCATTTATCCCAGTTGTTTTTTGAACAATATAATTAAAAGCTAAGATTATTTGATTTTTGAGAATATAATGATCAGAGGAAGACACATTAAAATTTACTTTTTCGAATTCAAATTGAGTACCCAAAGTACCAACACCATTCCAGTGATGAGATTTATATTTATAGTTACTAATGGGTATTTGTATTTCTTTTACTTCTTTTATACTTACTTTACTACAACCATCACTTTGAACAAAGCCAATCCCAACCCCAACCCCATGCTGATCTCTTTGTTGTTCATGTCTGCTATTACTAATTAACCATTCACTAAGTGTTATGAAACCATTATTTTTTGAAATTGTGTTTTGATTAATATTGTTTAAAAAAATGTTTAAAGTCTTTGGTTCAGAGTTATCGCAAAATTCAATTTGTAGTAAATCACCCCAAAAACTTTTTGAGTAAAAAAACTTAGGATTAGAATTATATGAGTTAAATAACATCTCTTCGTTATCAATTATAAACGGAAATAATTGCTCACTTTTAAAAATTTGACTTAACCAATTTTCATTTAACCAACTTACTGTTTCTTCAATAGTAGGGTCACCATCATGAGGTTTAGCTTTTAAAAAATCTAAAGCTTGGTTTTGAGCATTAAGTGAAAAACCACAAAAAAATAATATTACAATAATAAAAATGTGCTTTGCTTTCATAGCTCTAATTTACAAATAGAATTAAATAAGCACATTTAGCGACTTAAAATGTTTGACCTATGTTTGACTTCCGGATTTTTAGATTTGTAACTAATTGGAAATAAACAGGTTATAAGTAGGGTTCTTATTTGTGAAATTTATTAGTAATACTAGTCAAATGTTTGACCTATGTTTGACCTCCGAATTTTTTATTTTGTAACTAACTGGAAATTAAAAGGTTACAAGTAGGGTTCGAATCCACTTGTGGATCATGAAATAAACCCTCTGGCTCCACTTTTTCATGCTTTTGAAGTAAATGACTTTATTTTATTAATAAATTAACTTTGTATTATGAAAAATTATATTTCCTTGTTTCTATTAATAATTACAACTTCTTGTTTTTCACAGATCTTTCATAAAGAAAAAACGATTATTCAGGGTGATAAAATAACTTTAATTAAAAGCACAATGAAACCTGTTGATGGTACAGTCATAGAATTTCATGAAAACAAAGAATTAAAATCAGAAACAAATTATAAAAATGGATTGAAAGAAGGTATTCAAAAAAGTTGGTATGAAAATGGGCAGTTACAAGAAGAAACAAAATGGATAAGAGGAGAAAAAGATGGATTACACAAAGAGTGGTATGATAATGGACAACTTAAATCTAAAATAATTTCCAAATGGGATGGACCACATTTTAAATTATATGAATCATATACCGATAAAGGGATTCTTGAATTCAAAATAATAGACGGGTACACTACTTATTATTATGAAAATGGCAAACCACAATGTTATGGTTATTTTGGACCTGGTTTTTCTAATAGTGCTTGCATAAAAAGTTGGCATGAAAATGGCTCATTAAAATCATTAATTCAAACTCATGAAAATTTAATGGTCATAAAAGAGTTTGATGATAATGGAGATTTTTTACGTGTTGTTAAATTGAAAAATAAAAATGGAGAAGCAATTCCAATACCAAAAAAATATTTAGATGAAAGATGGAATTATTACATTAAAGATAATTCTTGGATAAAAGAAAATGGAAATAGATTAACAGTTGAAAATGATGATTACAGGGTTTTAATTACACATCATCATCCAGGCTACAATTATATGTGTGGTAGTACATTGTGCGAAATTATTGAATTCGATTTGATTTATTGGCACAAGGACAAAATTATTCAAATTGATACTATCTATGAAACCTCTAAAATTTCTGAAAATAAATTCGTTTTAAAATTTGTAAATAAACAATGGCACAAGAATGGAAAATTGGCATCAGAAAAATACTACTTTAGAATAAGTAGTACTAATACTTATGGTAGTTATACTCATCTTGGAGGCTATGTTCATAATATTCCTTTTGGTATTGAAAAAACTTATTATGATAATGGTAAACTAAGATCAATAATTAATTATCCAAAAATTGAAAATTCAATAAATGAAATAAGCAAAACAGAATATGGTATTTTCAATGAAAGAGATTCTAAACATTGGAAAATTATTGAAGAATGTAAAAGAAAAATTAAATATTTTGATTTAAACGGAAAATATGTAGGTTATGAAACTGAATTTGACTTAAATTTTATTCCTACATATCGTGAATTTGGGCCTAGTACTGATTGGTTTAATTTCAATGACATATAATGATTATTTTTAATTATAGTTAGGGCATGTCTTGCTCATTTATAATTGTAAATAAATTTGCAAAATGTTTTGCTTATGTTTTGCTTTTTGATTTTAAAACACCTGTAAATCAGCTGGTTATATGTAAGGTTCGGTTCCCTCCGGTTTCAGTTTTTATTATTAAATTTTAGTATATATATTTATTCCTTAGCAATATACTTTTCCAACTTTCTCTCTTTCTTTATTAAAGAAAGCTTGGTGTTTTCTAGAACAGTATTATACTCATTAAGTACATATTCTGGTATTTTATTGTTTTGGTAATCCCAATACAACCATTTCTGAAGTACTTCAATATTATGAATGGACTTATCTAAGTTTTTAGATAGGTAAATATTATCATAAGTTCTAAAATTACATGAAGAAAACGCAATTAACGAAATACTAAAAATTATAATAAAATTTCTCATTCTTCCCATGTTTCAGTAGTCATATTTCTACCTCTTAAAGGCATTAGTATTGGTTTTTTAGCTTCATAACTAATATTGTACATTTTTAATTTTATTATCTCTAATTCTTTCAAGTAGTCA
>Ga0209335_10002598_pt1 | contig 18856 bp, 15 predicted proteins | sample COG_09_FD_184753 | JGI IMG/M metagenome (GOLD analysis project Ga0209335, IMG submission 184753) | Pelagic Microbial community sample from North Sea - COGITO 998_met_09 (SPAdes) (version 2) | ecosystem: Environmental > Aquatic > Marine > Neritic zone/Coastal water | place: Helgoland, sampling...
AAGCCTGCGGCAAAAGCAGCGGCAGCTAAGAAGCCTGCGGCAAAAGCAGCGGCAGCTAAGAAGCCTGCGGCAAAAGCAGCGGCAGCTAAGAAGCCGGCAGCTAAAAAAGCAGCAGCTAAGAAGCCAGCAGCCAAAGCAAAAGCGCAAAAGAAAACTAACGTTAAAAAATAATTATATTTTTAGAATAACAAAAATAGTTGGGCCAAAAGGCCCAATTAAAATTGGAGACCTTAATTGAAGCCGGTTGATACAAAAAGCCGAAACCAAACTCGTTTAGCATCTGTAGTTATCTTAATTACAATGGTTGTCTGGATGGCTTTGCAGTGGATTGGGGGCAAGATTGGATTAGAGGCGCGATATGTGTTTCTATTAGATTTTTTTGCATTAGCGGCATTTGCCTGGTCGCTAATGGTATTAATTAGAGTTTGGCTCAGGCGCCAATGACTAAGAAAGTTATAAACTTATGTTAAAAGACGAAGATCGCATCTTTACTAATCTTTACGGCATGCATGACCGATCATTGAAAGGTGCTCAATCTCGTGGGCACTGGTCTGAAACAGCTAAAATTATCAAAAATGGCCATGACTGGATTATTGATGAAATGAAGAGCTCTGGTTTACGTGGTCGTGGTGGAGCAGGTTTCCCAACAGGGTTAAAGTGGTCATTTATGCCTAAAGAGTCAGATGGCCGACCCGCGTACTTAGTAATTAACGCAGATGAATCTGAGCCTGGTACATGTAAAGATCGTGAAATAATGAGAAATGATCCACATGCATTGATAGAGGGTGCATTAATTGCATCATTCGCTATGAATTCGAACGCTTGTTATATTTATATTCGTGGTGAATTCATCCGTGAACGAGAAGCGCTTCAGCTAGCAATTGATGAATGTTATGATGCAGGATTATTAGGCAAAAATGCTGCAAAATCAGGCTGGGATTTTGATATTTATCTACATCATGGAGCAGGTGCTTACATTTGTGGCGAAGAGACAGCCCTATTGGAAAGCCTTGAAGGTAAAAAGGGCATGCCTCGAATGAAACCCCCATTTCCTGCTGGGGCTGGTTTATATGGGTGTCCTACAACTGTAAATAATGTTGAATCAATCGCTGTCGTTCCAACAATCTTACGACGTGGAGGAGACTGGTTTAAGTCTTTTGGTCGTGAGAATAATTATGGAACAAAGTTATTTGCTATTTCTGGTCATGTTAACAATCCTTGTGTTGTAGAAGAGGCCATGTCGATCCCTCTTCAAGAACTCTTAGATCGCCATTGTGGTGGTGTTCGAGGTGGATGGAAAAATTTAAAAGCAGTTATTCCTGGTGGATCTTCTGTACCATTGTTACCAGCTGATATTTGTAATGATGCAATTATGGATTTTGATTGGTTGAGAGACCAAAGGTCTGGATTGGGTACTGCTGCTGTTATTGTTATGGACCAAAATACTGATATTATTAAAGCAATATGGAGATTATCAAAGTTCTATAAGCATGAAAGTTGTGGTCAATGTACCCCATGTAGAGAAGGTACGGGCTGGATGATGCGTGTGATGGATAGATTGGTTAGAGGTGATGCTGAACCAGATGAAATTGACATGTTATTGGATGTGACCAAACAGGTTGAAGGTCACACAATATGTGCTTTAGGTGATGCAGCTGCTTGGCCCATTCAAGGATTAATTCGTCATTTCAGGGATGAAATTGAAGATCGCATTAAACATAAGCGAAATGGTCGAGTTTCGCAATTTGCTGCAGAATAAAAAGGGTATTTAAATGCGTCTGGCGACATTTACATTATTTGGATTTATTATGATATGTCCTGTATGTGCATTTCCACAGACAACTCTATGGGATGTTGCGCCAATAAATAAAGGTTTGTTTAATATTGGTATTGCACATGGTATTAGGAAGAATTGTACATCAATAAAAGCAAATACCTTGGTTGGAATAACTTATGTTTGGAAACTTATAGGCCACGCCACAGATGCAGGTTTTACAATAAAAGAAACCCGTAAGTTCATAGATAATGATGCAGAAAAAGAAATATTAAGATTAAGGGTTAATAAATACCTCCTTTCATTAGGATTAAACCCAAAAAAAAGTAATTCTCTATGTGATCTAGGCAAAGAGGAAATTGTTAACAAAAGCCAAATTGGCAAACTACTAAGGATAAATTAGGCACATGTCTGATCTAAGAAAAATCATTATTGATGGCCAAGAAGTTGAAGTTGATGGGGCTATGACACTTCTTCAAGCTTGTGAAGTTGCAGATGTTGAAGTTCCAAGGTTTTGTTATCATGAAAGATTAACAATTGCTGGTAATTGTCGAATGTGTTTGGTTGAAGTCGTTGGTGGACCTCCTAAACCTGCGGCATCATGCGCTATGCAAGTACGCGATGTTCGTGGTGGACGTAATGGTGAATTACCAGAAATTAAAACAACTTCTCCTATGGTGAAAAAAGCTCGTGAAGGAGTTATGGAGTTTTTATTAATTAATCATCCACTAGACTGTCCAATATGTGATCAAGGAGGTGAATGTGATCTCCAAGATCAAGCAATGGCATATGGAGTAGATTTTTCTCGTTTTAGAGAGCCAAAGCGTGCTGTTGATAATCTAGATTTAGGCCCTCTTGTTGAAACTACAATGACACGCTGTATTTCCTGCACAAGGTGTGTGCGTTTTACCACAGAAGTTGCTGGTATTACTCAAATGGGTCAAACGGGTCGTGGTGAAGATGCTGAAATCACGTCATACCTTAATGAAACATTAGATAGTGAGTTACAGGGAAATATAATCGACTTATGCCCAGTCGGTGCATTAACTTCAAAACCATATGCATTTACAGCTCGGCCATGGGAGTTGATGAAAACTGAAACCATTGATGTAATGGATGCCTTAGGATCAAATATTCGAGTTGATACAAAAGGCCGTGAAGTTATGAGAATCCTTCCAAGAAATCACGATGAGGTAAATGAAGAATGGATTTCAGATAAAACCAGATTTGTTTGGGATGGTTTGCGACGACAGCGTCTTGATCAGCCATATGTCCGTAAAGGTGGAAAATTAAAGCCTGCGACTTGGGATGAAGCATTCTCTGCAATCAAAAAAGCTTTAGATGGTAAAAAAATCTCAGCGATTGCTGGAGATTTAGTATCTGTAGAAGCTATGTTTGCACTAAAGAAAATGGTTAATAACCTAGGTGGAAATACTGAATGTCGTGTGGATGATGCTAAATTGCCAATTGATAATCGAGCAGCATATGCCGGAACTGCAAAAATTACTGACATAGATGATGCCCAAACAATTTATTTACTTGGCACCAATCCCAGAACTGAAGCGCCTGTTTTAAATGCAAGGGTCAGAAAAGCATATATGAACGGCGCTAATATAAAGTTGATAGGTGATCCGATTGATTTAACATATGATTACGATCACATTGGCAATGACCGTAAATCATTAGAACTATTAATATCAGATGAGACTGCAAATGGTTCTTCAGAAAACAAATCCCTTATCATTCTTGGTCAAGGTGCTTTACTTGAAGCTGATGGAGAAGCGGTTTTAGCTTCAGCACAAAAATTAGCAAAGATAACAAATTCAAAATTATTGATTTTACATACTGCTGCAGCGCGAGTGGGAGGCATGGACATTGGTTTTAATACAAAAGGTGGAATTAATGTCGCATTAAAAGGTGCTGACGTTATTTTTAACCTTGGAGCCGATCAAGTAGAGCTTCCTGAAACTGCATTTGTTATATATCAAGGGTCTCATGGTGATCGAGGAGCGCATGGAGCAAATGTTATTCTTCCTTCAGCAACATATACTGAAGAAAGTGGTATTTTTGTAAATACAGAAGGTCGAGTTCAATTAGCTGAAAGGGCTAGTTTTCCACCGGGTCAAGCAAAAGAAAATTGGGCCATACTGCGAGCATTATCAGCAGTTTTAGATGTCAAATTACCTTTCGATAACCTTAATTCTTTACGAACAGAATTATATAAAGAATTCCCTGAAATGAATAGATTTGATTATGTAAGGGAAAATAGTGGAAAAACTTTGAAGCTAAATAAATTAGGTAAAGCTTCATTTAAATATGCTATTTCTGATCATTATTTGACCAACCCAATAGCGAGAGCTTCAGAGGTTATGGCTGAATTATCAAAAAACACAAAAGAACGAGCCGCTTTGGCCGTTGCCGCTGAGTAGAGGGTTTTAAAATGGATTTTTTCCAAACTAATTTGGGTATATTCTTAACTGTTTTAGGGCAAACCTTACTAGTGCTTGGGTTTGTAATGATTAGTTTATTGTTATTGGTATATGGCGATAGAAAAATTTGGGGTGCAGTTCAAATGCGTCGCGGTCCCAATGTTGTTGGTCCATGGGGAATATTACAAACTCTTGCAGACGCACTGAAATATGTTTTTAAAGAAGTTGTTGTTCCTGCGGGTGCAGATAAGACTGTTTTCTTTTTGGCTCCACTGGTCTCATTCATACTTGCTGCTATAGCCTGGGCTGTCATTCCATTTAATGGTAGATGGATTCTTGCTGATCTTAATGTTGCTGTTTTGTATGTATTTGCAGTGTCTTCACTAGAAGTTTATGGCGTTATAATGGGAGGATGGGCGTCTAATTCAAAATACCCATTCCTAGGGTCTCTACGCTCAGCAGCTCAAATGATTTCCTATGAAGTTTCGATTGGGTTTATAATTATTGGCATTATTATTTCAACTGGCTCGTTGAGTTTTATCAACATTGTGGAAGCTCAATCTGGTTCTTATGGATTGTTGAATTGGTATTGGTTGCCCCATTTGCCGATGGTGTTTTTATTTTTCATATCAGCTCTAGCTGAAACTAATAGACCACCTTTTGATTTACCTGAAGCAGAGTCCGAGCTTGTTGCTGGTTACCAAGTAGAATATTCATCAACGCCATTTTTACTATTCATGGCAGGTGAATACATTGCAATATGGTTAATGTGTGCACTTACCACAATATTATTTTTCGGTGGGTGGCTATCTCCACTTCCACAAGCGTGGATAGAATACATGCCATTTTTAGGCCATGGAGCTCTTTGGATGGTTCTTAAAATGGGATTTTTCTTTTTCTTATTTGCTATGGTTAAGGCCATAACACCAAGGTATCGATATGATCAGTTAATGCGATTAGGCTGGAAAGTATTCTTGCCATTTTCACTTATTTGGGTCGTTATCGTGGCATTTCTTGCTCAATACGGAGCTTTTGGTGGCGCTTATGCAAGATGGACAATTGGTGGTTAATGCAGAATTGAATTAAATGAAACTACAAACAAATTTATGGATGATGATTTTAAAGTAATTTTGTTAAATAATTACTAAAGTTTATTAATATTGAGTGCTTTTTTGTTGAAGAAAGCTTGAATTTATATAATTACGGCATTGTCGCGCTAGCTGTTAAAAAGCATGGCATGTTTTAGAGAAGAACGTTGAGGAGAGTAAAATGTCATTTGACTATGTACGTGCTGGAAAATATTTTTTATTAGCAGACTTTTTCATTGGCATGAAGTTAGGCCTAAAGTATTTTTTCAAACCAAAAGCAACGTTAAACTATCCTCATGAAAAAGGCCCCTTATCTCCTCGTTTTAGAGGCGAACATGCGCTTCGAAGATATGCAAATGGTGAAGAGAGATGTATTGCTTGTAAGTTGTGTGAAGCAATATGTCCTGCTCAAGCTATTACTATCGATGCAGAACCACGTGAAGATGGATCTCGAAGAACTACACGTTATGATATCGACATGACTAAATGTATATATTGTGGTTTCTGCCAAGAAGCATGTCCAGTTGACGCAATTGTAGAAGGCCCAAATTTCGAATTTGCTACCGAAACTCGTGAAGAGCTTTTTTACAATAAAAACAAGCTACTTTCCAATGGAGATCGTTGGGAAGCTGAAATATCTCGCAACTTAGAACTTGATGCTCCATATCGGTAGGAATAATTATGACCATAACTTTATTAGCATTTTATCTTTTTTCAATCACTGCTGTGATGTCTGCACTATTTGTTGTGGTCGCTCGTAACCCTGTACATTCAGTTTTATGGCTCATACTCACTTTCTTTTCTGCTGCGTCATTGTTTGTTTTAATGGGTGCTGAATTCGTTGCTATGCTTCTTGCGATTGTTTACGTCGGAGCAGTAGCTGTCTTATTTTTATTTGTTGTTATGATGTTAGACGTTGATTTTGTTGAATTGAAATCAGGCATGCAAAAATATTTCTTAATTGGCTCGTCAATAGGAGTTATTCTTTTGATTGAACTAGGGCTTGTTATCAGTCATTGGAAAGTAGCTCCTGAGGCTGGTAGTTTATTACAATCGCCTACACCGCCTATTGATACAGTTCACAATACTCTAGCATTGGGTCAGATACTATACAGTGATTACATCTATTTATTTCAGATTGCGGGCTTAATTCTTTTAACAGCTATGATTGGTGCGATTGTTTTAACACTTCGTCACCGGACTGATGTTAAAAGACAAAACGTTGTTGAGCAAATGCAACGTGATCCAGCAGATGCAATGGAAGTTATATCAGTTAAACCGGGGCAAGGATTATGATACCAGTTGAACACTACTTAACGGTTGCGGCTTTATTGTTTGTTATCGGAATTTTTGGGATATTCTTAAATCGTAAAAATGTTATAGTAATACTCATGTCGATAGAATTAATGTTATTGGCTGTTAATATAAACTTTGTTGCTTTCTCTACGCATTTAAATGACTTAGTTGGACAGGTATTTACACTATTTATTTTAACTGTTGCTGCAGCTGAAGCAGCGATTGGTCTAGCAATCTTAGTCTGTTTCTTCAGGGTTCGAGGAACCATAGCTGTTGAAGATATTAATGTGATGAAAGGCTAACTCATGGAAATGATTTTGTTATTCGCCCCGCTAGTCGGTTCCATAATTTGTGGGTTTGGACATCGCATTCTTGGTGAAAAAATAGCCATGACTGTATCGACAGGGGCGCTTTTTTTATCTGCTATTTTATCCTGGATAGTATTTATTAACTTTCATGGTGATGGGCATACAATTTCTCTTTTCCGTTTTATTGAGAGTGGAAGTTTATCTGCTGATTGGGCCATTAGAATGGACCGATTAACTGCAATAATGTTAGTTGTTATTAATACAGTTTCTGCATTGGTTCATTTATATTCTTGGGGATATATGGATAAAGATCCACAATGGAAACAAGGTGAAAGCTACAAACCCCGCTTTTTTGCTTATCTATCATTTTTTACATTTGCTATGTTGATGTTGGTCACATCAGATAATTTACTTCAAATGTTTTTTGGTTGGGAAGGAGTTGGTGTAGCTTCTTACCTACTTATAGGTTTCTATTACAGAAAACCAACTGCAGGTGCTGCCGCTATGAAAGCATTTATTGTAAATAGGGTTGGTGATTTTGGCTTTGCATTGGGTATATTTGGTTTATTTTATTTATCAGGAAGTATAAATTTTTCGGAGGTTTTAGATCCACACAATGCCAAAGAATTAAGTAAGACTACTTTTCAATTTTTATCATGGCAATTAAATGCCTTAGAAGTAATTACAATGTTATTATTCATTGGCGCGATGGGTAAATCTGCACAACTGATGTTACATACTTGGCTACCTGACGCTATGGAAGGTCCAACTCCTGTATCTGCATTAATTCACGCAGCCACAATGGTTACTGCTGGAGTATTTATGGTATGCCGACTTTCACCATTAATGGAATACGCAATATTTACACCTAACTTTATTGTTATAATTGGTGCAACAACAGCATTTTTTGCTGCAACAGTTGGGTTAGTACAAAATGATATAAAGCGTGTTATCGCATATTCAACTTGTTCTCAATTAGGCTATATGTTCGTTGCAGCAGGAGTTGGTGCTTATGGCGTAGCGATGTTCCATCTCTTCACCCATGCATTTTTTAAGGCAATGTTATTTCTAGGTGCTGGTTCTGTTATTCACGCAATGCATCACGAGCAAGATATGAGAAATTATGGAGCGTTAAGAAAAAAAATACCATATACATTTGTCGCAATGATGATTGGAACCTTAGCAATTACTGGTGTTGGTATACCTCTTACACATTACGGTTTTGCAGGATTTTTATCTAAAGATGCAATTATAGAAAGTGCTTATGGCGCGGGAACTGGTGTTGGCCAATATGCTTTTGTTTTGTTAGTTGTTGCCGCGGCAATGACAAGTTTTTATTCTTGGCGTTTAATATTTTTAACATTTTATGGCAAAGCCCGCGGTAATTCACACACACATGACCATGCGCATGAAAGCCCACTTGTTATGATAGTCCCACTAGCCGTTTTGGCACTAGGCGCTGTTTTTTCTGGAATGATCTGGTACGAAGATTTCTTTGGGCACCACTGGGAAGAATTTTTTGGTTCCTCATTGTACGCAAATCATGAAACTAATCATGTTGTTCATGATGCACACTATGTTGCCAATTGGGTCAAAGCTTCTCCTTTCTTTGCAATGTTGTTTGGATTTATAATGGCCATGTGGTTCTATATCTGGTCACCAGAAAATCCTGCAAAGTTAGCCAAGCAACAAAATGCTATTTATAAATTCTTTTTGAATAAATGGTACTTTGACGAACTTTATGAAATTATATTTGTGCGACCATCTAAGTGGTTGGGTAATTTCCTTTGGAAAAAAGGGGATGGTACCTTTATTGATGGCGGTATTAATGGGTTAGCAATGGGAATTATCCCACTTTTAACTCGTAAATACCAAGGAATGCAGTCAGGTTATTTATTCCACTATGCGTTTACGATGGTTATAGGGGTCGCTGTGATTGTTACATGGTTTGCATTGACTGGAGGGTCCCGCTAATGGATAATCTTTTGTCTATTGTAATTTTCTTGCCATCTCTAGCAGCACTGATTTTAGCTGTAATTTTAAGAGGTGAAGATGAATTATCGCAAAGAAATGCAAAAATATTAGCCTTAATCGCTACACTAGCTACTTTCGTAGTTAGCTTGCCATTATTAACTCAATTTGACCCAACAAATACAAATTTCCAATTTGTTGAAGAATATAACTGGTTAGCGGGATTGAAATACAAAGTGGGCCTAGATGGCATTAGCATTTTATTTGTAATGCTGACCACTTTTTTAATGCCAATAGTAATTGGCGCATGTTGGACAGTTACCACTCGAGTTAAAGAATATATGATTATGTTTCTGATATTAGAAACAATGATGTTAGCTGTTTTTAGTTCTTTGGATATAATTCTTTTTTATGTTGTATTCGAAGCTGGCTTAATTCCAATGTTTTTAATTGTAGGCATATGGGGTGGTAAAGATCGAATTTATGCTGCCTTCAAATTGTTTTTATATACACTACTTGGTTCAGTCCTAATGCTGGTTGCAATTATATATATGTGGTTTGAGGCTGGTACTACAGATATACCGACATTGATGCAGCACCAGTTTTCATCTGAAAATATGATTATATTTGGAGTAACACTAGTTGGTGGCATTCAAACATTATTATTCTTAGGATTTTTCGCCTCGTTTGCAGTTAAAATGCCGATGTGGCCTGTCCATACTTGGCTGCCAGATGCACACGTACAGGCTCCGACTGCTGGATCTGTTGTCTTAGCTGCTATACTTCTGAAAATGGGTGGGTATGGATTTTTAAGATTTAGTTTACCGATGTTTCCCGTCGGATCAGATGTCATGGCAACCTTTGTGATGACACTATCAGTAATTGCAATCATTTACACATCTTTGGTTGCCCTTGTTCAAGAGGATATGAAAAAATTGATTGCGTATTCTTCAGTAGCCCATATGGGTTTCGTAACAATGGGGATTTTTGCTCTTAATAAACAAGGTCTAGATGGCGCTATTTTCCAAATGCTTAGCCATGGATTTATTTCAGCAGCCTTATTCTTAGGTGTTGGTGTAATCTACGATAGAATGCATACTAGAGATATAGATGCTTATGGTGGTCTTGTAATTCGCATGCCAATTTTTGCATTAATATTTATGCTTTTCACTATGGCAAACGTTGGATTGCCTGGTACATCAGGCTTTGTAGGTGAATTTTTAACATTAACTGCTGCATTTAAAGCAAATACATGGATTGCTTTTGGTGCGACAACTGGTGTTATTTTATCTGCCGGATATGCATTATGGTTATATAGAAGAGTTGTTTTTGGAGATTTAGTTAAAGAAAGCTTAAAGGGTATATCTGATATGGATATGCGTGAAAAACTCTTAATGGCTCCTTTAATAGTAATGACAATATTATTAGGAATTTATCCGGCATTAGTTTTAGATTTAATTGGTCCATCTGTTAATGCTTTATTAGAACAAGTGCATGCCGCACAGGGAGTTGTATATGATGCTACTTCAAAAGCCATACATTAAAGGGGTATCAAAGCTATGATCAGCATGGATATCAATATCGTCCTCCCAGAAATTACTTTAGCTGTTTTCGCAATGGCCGCTCTTATGGTTGCAGTCTATGGTGGAAAAGACCGATTAGCAGGTTTAATGTTCTGGTCAACTTCTGGAATTATGGGTTTACTAGGTTTATGGTTAGCATTCTCTGAGCCAGTAATATCTTCGGCATTCAATGGGTCTTTCATAAACGATGGTTATGCACGTTTTGCCAAAGTTATAATATTATTTGGCTCTGCTTCGATGTTATTGTTATCTCAAGATTATTTGGAAAAAAATAAATTATTCAAATTTGAATTTCCAATTTTGATTGCTTTAGCAGCACTTGGTATGATGTTGATGGTATCTGCTGGGGACTTGATGGCTCTTTATATGGGTTTAGAATTACAATCTTTAGCATTGTATGTAGTTGCTTCTTTCCGTAGAGATAGCATCCGCTCAACAGAAGCTGGATTAAAATATTTTGTTCTTGGTGCGTTATCATCTGGGCTATTACTTTATGGAGCTTCATTGGTTTATGGTTTTTCAGGCACAACGAATTTTGCAGGTATTTCAGAAACAATTAATGATGGTAATCTTGGACTTGGTATGCTGTTTGGGTTGGTTTTCCTATCAGTTGGTATGGCCTTTAAAGTTTCGGCGGCACCATTTCATATGTGGACACCAGATGTTTATGAAGGTTCTCCAACTCCAGTTACTGGTTTTTTTGCAACTGCACCAAAAGTAGCTGCAGCGTGTTTGTTTGGTAGAGTTGTTCATGACGCATTTGGAGCAGCAATTTCGGACTGGCAGCAGATAATAGCATTTTTATCCTTTGTTTCAATGTTCCTCGGTGCAATTGCAGCTATAGGACAAACAAATATAAAACGGTTGATGGCATATTCATCAATAGCCCATATGGGATTTGCACTACTTGGACTGTCATCTGGTACACAAGAAGGTGTTCAAGCATTATTAATTTACATGGCAATTTATGTGACTATGAATGTTGGCGTTTTTGCATTTATTCTAAATATGGAGCGTGATGGACAACCCATAACTGATATTAGGTCTCTTGGCTTATATTCTCGTGTTGAACCATTAAGAGCCGCTGCACTTGCCGTTTTAATGTTTAGCCTAGCAGGAATACCACCTTTAGTTGGTTTTTTCGGTAAGCTCTACGTTTTAAAAGCAGCTATTAATGCAGGAATGACATGGCTAGCTATATCCGCTGTTGTAGCCTCTGTGATAGGTGCATTTTATTATCTGCGAATTATTTACTTCATGTATTTTGGTGAAGAAGTAGAAAAAATGAGCGGTAAAATGCCCTCTTTGCATAAGTTCGCATTATATGGAGCAACTCTAATAATGCTATTTGGCGCAATAAATTTATTTGGAATTGAATCAGTTGCGGCAGATGCTGCTGTGTCACTTTTTAAATGATGGACTGGCCAAATGGTTTTGGTCTTATAACGTTCGAAACAATTGATAGTACGAATAAGGAAGCTTCTCGTCGGGTGAACGAGACTATCCAACCTACTTGGATTCTATCTTATGAACAAACATCGGGAATTGGTCGTCGTGGGAGAAGGTGGTCAAGTCAAAAAGGTAACTTTTCAGCTACTTTATTGATGCCAATTTCGGGTAGTTTATCTACTGTTGCATTACATAGTTTTGTGGCAAGTTTGGCGTTAAGAGATACATTTATTCATATAACAAGTGAACCAGAAAGATTCAGCTTAAAGTGGCCCAATGATGTTTTGATGGATGAGTGCAAAATAGCAGGAATCTTATTAGAAACTTGTGGCGTTGGGCCAAGTCATTTGAGCATTGGTATAGGAGTAAATTTATCTGTTGTACCCGAAGCTAATAAGATTGAAAACTTAGCGACCCCACCAACTTGCCTTGGTATCAAAATCCTTCCTATGGATTTTTTAAAAATATTAGCGAATTATTTGGCAATTCGTTTGAATGATTTCAATGCATCTGGATTTGAAAAAACACGATTAGATTGGTTAAAGAGTGCTGCTAATATAGGTAGAACCATTACTGCAAGAATGCCAAATTCTGAAATAGTAGGAAAATTTGTAACAGTAGACGAAGAGGGTGCTCTTGTATTAAAAGCAGACGATATAGTTCACTCAATTCATGCAGCTGATATTTTTTTCTAAAGGATTACACATGTTATTAGCAATAGATGTTGGCAATACAAATACTGTTTTTGCAATTCATGATGATAAAAAGTTTCTTGCTTCCTGGAGGTGTGAAACTTTGGTTGGTCGAACGGCAGACGAATATTTTGTGTGGCTTAACCAATTAATGAAATTAAATAAAATTCTTGGTCATATTAATCGTGTAGTTGTAAGTTCAACAGTACCCAGAGTAGTATTTAATTTACGTGTTTTGTCAGATCGCTATTTTAATTGTCGGCCCCTTGTAATTGGCAAACCTGACTGTTTCCTGGGCGTGGATATCCGGGTTGATTCTGGGGCTACAGTTGGAGCTGACCGCCTTGTTAATACGATTGGTGCATATGACCAATTTGGAGGTGATTTAATAGTTGTTGATTTTGGTACGGCAACAACTTTTGATGTTGTAGATCATGATGGAGCTTATATTGGTGGAGTAATCGCGCCAGGTGTCAATCTTTCTTTATCAGCATTACATGAGCGAGCCGCTGCACTGCCTCATATTGATATTGCACAACCTGAAAATGTTATAGGAACAAATACAGTTGCTTGTATGCAATCAGGTATATTCTGGGGGTATATTGGTTTGGTCGAAGGTATTTGTAAAAAAATTAAGTATGAACACCCAAGGAAAATGAAAATTATATCAACTGGTGGCCTTTCAACATTGTTTAATCGCGGCACGAATACTATTGACCACATTGACCTAGACCTGACATTACATGGTCTATATCTGGTAGATCAGAGAAATCGGAAATAAAATGACAACTAAAAATAAATTAATTTACTTGCCTCTTGGTGGAGCAGGTGAAATCGGTATGAATATGTACCTCTATGGTTATGGTTCAAAAGGTAAAGAACGCTTTATCCTAGCGGACATAGGAGTAACATTTCCTGCAATGGATGGTACTCCAGGTGTTGATTTGATTATGGCTGATACAAAATTCATTCAAGATAGAGCTGATCGATTAGATGGAATTTTTATAACACATGCACATGAAGATCATATAGGAGCAATAGGTTTATTATGGCCACATTTGAATGCGCCTATATATTGCCGTAAATTTACTGCTGCAGTAGCAAAAGCAAAGATGGAAGATAGAAATCAAACTTCAGAAATGATTGAAATTTTACCTCCATATCCTGAAATGAAACAAGTTGGTAAATTTAAGGTTGGCATTTTGCCAGTTCCGCATTCTATACCAGAAGCTTCAGGATTGGTCATTGAAACACCTGACCAAAGAATTGTTCATACTGGTGATTTAAAATTAGATCCTGATCCTGTAGTTGGAGAACCATTTAACCCAGAGTTGTTCGAAGAATTAGGCAAAAAAGGTGTCGATGTTCTTGTGTGTGATAGTACCAATATATTTTCTAATAAGCCTGGGCGGTCTGAGGCAACATTAGTAAAGCCAATTGCTGATATGATAAAAAGCGCAAATGGAATGGTTGTTGCAACAACATTTGCTTCTAATGTCGCTCGTTTAAAAACATTGGCGCAAGCTGGAATTGATTCAGGCCGCTCTGTTTGTGTTTTGGGTAGATCAATGCAGAAAATGCTTGGCTATGCACACTCCACTGGTGTTCTCGATAATTTTCCTCCTACAGTTCAATTAGAAGATATTCCAAATATCCCTCGCGAAAATTTAATGTTGTTAGTTACGGGATCTCAAGGAGAGGGTAGAGCGGCCTCAGCGCAATTAGCCAGAGGGAAATATTTGGGTATAACAATGCAGGATGGAGATACATTTTTATTTTCGTCAAAAACTATACCAGGTAATGAAGTTTCGGTTGGGCGCATAATAAATTCGTTTGCGATGCAAGGTGTTAACGTAATTGATGATAGTGCAGAAATCTATCATGTTTCAGGACACGCAAATCGACCTGATCTTGAAGAAATTCATCGTTTATTAAATCCAAAAACTTTAATTCCGATGCATGGAGAATACCGCCATCTTAAGGAGCATTCTGAATTAGCTTCATCAAAGGGTATCGATACATTAATTGTTCCTAATGGAGCTGTTGTTGAGTTTGATAGAAATAGCGCAAAGATTGTTGACCATATCGAAACTGGAAGAATATATTTAGATGGTTCAAGGTTAATTGGTGCTTATGATGGGGTTGTTCTTGATCGTATTAGGATGGCAACAAGAGGTACTGTCGCCATATCATTGGTAATTGAAGGCTCTGAGGTTTTAGGTGTTTGGGCTGAACCAATAGGCTTACCAGAAACTGAAACATATGAAGATGGGCTTATTGAAATAATAGAAGAGCAAGTGGAAAATTCCTTACTCAAGTCAAAATCTAAACTTTTAAAAGACGACCAAGAAGTTGAAAAGTTAGTATCAAAAATTGTTTCTAATGTCTGTAAGAATGAAGTTGGTAAAAAACCTGTCACACGCATTTTGATTAATCGGATTGAAAGTTAGTTTGTTAACAGGAAGATTTATTTTGTGAAATTAAAGCTTTAACGTAATAAGAAGGCTGGGACATGTTCACCTAGACCTTTTACGGGTAATTTTTGTGTGTCTTTCTGTGTAACTTTATCTTTTGTATCTTTTGAAGATTTCATACCATCTGAACTCTTAGTTTGTGCAGTTTTTGAGCTTTTGAGTTCTTGATGTTTTTCAGCTGGGTTTGTTTGAATTTGTTTGTCTATTTTTTTTGCACGTTTTTTGTTTTCTTGATTTTTTAATGCTGGCAATTCAATCTCAAGTCGTGGAATAACTTGCTTAACTAATTCTTCAATTTTATCTAGATGTTTTATTTCATGGGGTAAGCATAACATAAAGGCCCAGCCTTTTCTTCCAGCTCTTCCAGTACGGCCAATTCTATGGACATAATCTTCAGCGTGTATAGGCACATCAAAATTAAATACATGAGAGACTGCTGGTATATCTAATCCTCTAGCTGCTACATCAGATGCGACTAGCAGTGTAATGTCATTATTTTTAAAGCCTGCTAATACTTCCATCCTATAACGCTGGTCAAGATCACCATGTATTGCACCTACGGAATGGCCATGTTTTTTAAGTGATTTCATCACTATATCTACATCAACCTTACGATTACAGAATACTATTCCATTTGTAAGTTTATCGCCTTCGTTTTCTATGATTGTTCGTAATAGATCACGTTTCTTTTTTGCTTCGAGCTTGCGATTGTCCGCCTTGAAACACACTACATTCTGAGTAATGTTTTCGGATGTTGTGGCCTGTCGTGCAACTTCAACAAGTTTTGGGTTTTGTAAAAATTCTTGAGTAATACGCGTTATTTCTGGAGCCATGGTTGCACTAAAAAATAGCGTTTGACGAGTGAATGGTGTTAATTTGAATATTCGTTCAATATCTGGAATGAAACCCATATCAAGCATACGATCTGCTTCATCTACAACCATTATCTCAATGCCAGTTAGCAGTAATTTACCTCTTTCAAAGTGGTCAAGAAGTCTTCCGGGAGTTGCAATCAATACATCAACACCTCTGTCTATTAGCCTGTCTTGATCTTTAAACGATACGCCTCCTATTAAAAGAGCCATATCTAACTTTACATACTTAGCATATTGTTCAAAGTTCTCCGCTACTTGAGCGGCTAATTCTCTTGTTGGTGCAAGTACAAGAGAGCGAGGCATTCTTGCTCGTGCTCTTCCCCTTGCTAATTTATGTATCATAGGAAGGGTAAATCCAGCAGTCTTTCCAGTTCCCGTTTGTGCAATTCCTAATACATCTCTGCCCTCAAGAGCGTGAGGAATTGCTTCTGATTGGATTGGAGTAGGTGTATCATAGCCAACGTCGTTGATGGCCTTCATTACTTTTGGACTTAAGCCAAGGTCGATAAATTTTTTCATATATCCTGCATATTTCGCGGAGTTAAAATTTGCCGCTTATAACACGGCTCGGTAATCGGACTATTACCAATTCATCTATGAACTTTATTTAACCTATTTCATGTTAAAGTCAATTAAGCACTAGTTTGTGTATTTCGCATAAATATTTTGATTAAATGTAACTTATTCGATAAAAGATTTTATGTTTGAAATATATTCATTATATTGAATTTATGAGGTAACGTTAATGTATCTAAAATTGAAGTTTTTAACTGTTCCATTATTATTGATTATTGAAGCGAATATTTTATCTGCTAACGAAAACATTTTGGACCAATATCCAAGTTCAGATTTATATTCGAGTCCCTATGAAATCATACCAGATGTATTTAGTGCTATTGGTGCAACCGCACCACCTACTTATCAAAATACTGGGCATAATAATAATCTAAGTTTTATAATTACTGGTGATGGAGTTGTCGTCATAAATAGTGGCGCAGCGTATGTTTTGGCAAAAGCAATGCATGAGGAAATTAAAAAAATCACTGACCAACCAGTCAAACTCATTATAAATGAAAATGGACAAGGTCATGCAATGCTTGGTAATAATTATTGGGCTGAATTAGGAGTTCCTATATTAGCACATGTAGATGCTGCACAAGAATTTGAAGAACGTGGTTATAATATATTAGAACGTATGAAAAATTATAACTTAGAGAAATCAAAAGGAACTATTTTGCATGGGCCAACGAAAACTTTTGTAGATAAATATACGGTTCCATTTGGTGATTTTCCAATTGAAGTTCTTTATCTTGGGCCTGCGCATAGTGCAGGTGACATCTCTGTTTGGTTGCCTGAACAAAAATTAGTAATAGCTGGCGATATTGCCTTTCATGAACGAATGCTACCTATCTTTGCCGAAACCAATACATCTGAATGGATAGAAACTTGGAATGACAAATTTGAAAAATTAAATGCAGTATTTGTTATACCTGGTCATGGGCATCCAACAAATATGCATCAAGTAAGGCGATATACCCATGATTATTTAGTATATTTACGTAATGAAATCTCTGAACATCTTGATAATGGGGGGGATTTGAATGATGCCTATTACATAGATCAAAGCCCATATAAGAGGTTAGATACATTTGACGAATTAGCCACTAAAAATGCTGGCCGTGTTTTTCAAGAAATGGAATTTGAGTAACCAAAGATTTAAATGGTCCTATAACATTATATCTTTTGTTGATGTTAAATTAAGGTCTGGATGATCACGCTCAACCCGATCAATATCCCATTGTAATCGTGTCATATATACTGGGTCTCCATCGTGATCTGTCGCCATATGGCCTTTATTTACATTTATAAATTTTTCAACGTCATCTTTTTCCCCAGATAGCCATCTAGCTGAATTGAATTGCGATTGTTCAAATCTTACAGGAATTCCATATTCTAATTCTATTCTAGAAGCTAAAACTTCAAATTGTAATGCCCCAACAACTCCAATTATCCAGCCTGCACCAATCATTGGTTTAAATAGCTTTGCTGCTCCTTCTTCAGCAAACTGATTTAGAGCTTTATCTAAATGTTTAGCTTTCATAGGATCAGTTGCGCGAACTGACTGTAACAATTCTGGAGCAAATGAAGGTATACCTGCAAATTTTAATATTTCACTTTCTGTAAGGGCATCTCCGATGCGAAGCTGGCCATGATTTGGTATGCCAATTATATCCCCTGCCCAAGCTTCTTCGGCTAATTCCCTATCAGCGGCAAGAAAAAGCATAGGTGATGCGATCGCCATTATTTTTTTTGTCCGAACGTGAGTAAGTTTCATTCCACGTTTAAAATGTCCTGAACATATCCTTATGAACGCTATACGGTCTCTATGTTTAGGATCCATATTAGCCTGAACTTTAAAGACAAATCCTGTAACTTTTTTTTCATTTGGTGAGATTGGTCTGATATTAGATGGGCGAACTAAAGGTTTTGGAGCAAAATTACCAATACCTGTCATAAGTTCTTGTACCCCAAAGGAATTTATAGCAGATCCGAACCATATAGGCGTCATAGTTCCATCCATAAATGATTGATGGTCGAATTTTGGCATTAATTCTCTTGCCATTTCAATTTCTTCTAAAAATTTTTCTAAAAGATCTGCTGGAACTAATTCAGTTAGTTTCGGATCATCTAAACCAGAAATTTCTATACTTTTTGCAACAACATTACGATCTGCACGGTCCATTAACTCTAAACGATCATTCAGAATATCATAACAGCCCATAAACTCACGACCTACACCAATTGGCCAACTTGCAGGTGTAACATCAATTGCTAAGTTTTCTTGAATTTCATCTATTATATCGAAAGTATCACGGCTTTCACGATCCATTTTATTACAAAAAGTTAAGATTGGCAT
>Ga0209335_10002600_pt1 | contig 18855 bp, 29 predicted proteins | sample COG_09_FD_184753 | JGI IMG/M metagenome (GOLD analysis project Ga0209335, IMG submission 184753) | Pelagic Microbial community sample from North Sea - COGITO 998_met_09 (SPAdes) (version 2) | ecosystem: Environmental > Aquatic > Marine > Neritic zone/Coastal water | place: Helgoland, sampling...
AACAAAAGGAACAGAAAATGCGTAAAGTAACAAGAGAAATCGTCAAAGCCTTTCGTAATGGCAAAGCAAAATCGATTGCAGCAACATATACCACAGGCAACGAAGTTTACTTACATCAAAATAAGATTGCGTGGCGTGATTATGATGGTGTCAAGTTTAATATGTGTGGATGGGGCTCAGTCACAACACGCGAACGAATCAACGGTATGCTAACAGAATTCGGCTATCCTTATTGGGGTATATCGCAACGCAAGGGCAAGCAATGCCTAGTCTACAAAGCTAAAGTAGTTGAAGTAATAGAAACAAGAGAAACAATTAGCCTTCGTGACCTCGATGTTTGGGAGCGCGAATATAACTTAGCATAGGATAGCTAATGAAACTTAAAGTTACAGACTATTTAGTGCATCATGCAATGGACAACCTACTTCATGGAAGGGAAGTAACTTTAGAAGGATGGACAATCACCTTTCATTGGGCAGATGGATACCGCGCAAGCAATGGTGATGAAAATATTGATGAATTTGATAACTTAACAGACTTATTGACAAAGCTAAAAGAAAGGATTAAAAATGCTGATAGTAGCAATAGTTAAATTTGGTCTTATAGTATTAGTAGCCCAAACTCTTATAGTTGAGCATCAAAATAGGAATACAGATGCTTACCAATGGCACCTTGAACGAATCGAACAAATGGAAATTAATGATAATGAAGGATATTAAAATGACTAACAAAGCACCAATCGTAATGGCAGTAATGCCTAAAATATACACAAAACACATTGCACATTTTAAAAAGGCAGAAAAGCTAACTTATAATTATGCGCCTATTGATGACCATGTTGTGACTAATTATATGGTAGATACAATCAAGAAAATGGCAGCTGATTTAAACGAGCCACGTTGTAGGATTGAATCGCGTATTCAAGTATTAGCTAGAAATAAAGTAATTGTGCGTAAAACTAAAGCATTTGAGCTTGCCAAGCGTAAAACACAGGCTTTACTACAACTAGAAGAAATCGAAAAGCAACTTAAAACAGCATTAAAATAAGGCTAGACAATGATCGATGAATTTGATATAAACCAATTACTAGATGGACTTGGGTTCAAAGAAACAAGTAACTTACAAGCCATCGAAGACATTGCGGGGACTAATCTTTATCTATTGACATTAACCAAAGGATACTTTAATGATCCAAGACATACAAGCGGTGAGGTTCCTTTCTAATGATTGAGGCAACTTACATCGACCATATGGGCAGCGACCTATCAACGGTCAATGCCGCTAGGGTAAGCTTTGGAAAGCAAAGCGATTGGCAACAAGAAAGCAAAGGAGCACCGCCACAACTATCAGCAAAGGACGATAAACTTGTTGGATATCTTGCAAATCATGGTCATTTTTCACCATTCGGCCATGCAACTGCTACTTTTCATGTAAGAGCACCTATCTTTGTAGCTAGACAGCTAGTCAAGCATAAGTTTCTAAGGTGGAATGAGATATCAAGGCGCTACGTTGATGATGACCCAGAATTCTATAGTCCTAACGCATGGAGAAAGAAAGCTGGTGATAAGAAGCAAGGTAGCTCAGACGAAATGCCTTTTAGCAGCAACATACACAACAGCATTTTGCAGCATAATATGTCATCAGCTAATTTATATAAATACTTACTAAATCTAGGGGTATGTGAGGAGCAAGCAAGAATGGTGCTACCAGCCTCACTTATGACTGAATGGTATTGGACGGGCTCACTTGACGCTTTCGCTAATATGTGTAATCTTAGGTGCAAGCCTGACACACAGCAAGAGACACGCCTAGTAGCTAATCAAATTTGTGTTAAAATGAGAGAGTTATTTCCTGTATCATGGTTAGCACTAAGAGGGTTGCAATGACTACTAATACGATAGTATCATTAATCAACCTAAAAAGGGTATTACTAATACTATAATATTATTTAAGGGGATTGTAATGAAACGAATACCAATGAAAGGCGGTGCTGAATATGATGGACTCACTAAGGCGCGTAGGTTTTTGATTTGGAAAAGCGGTCAGTTAAAAAAGATTAAACGTGCTTACAACAAGAGGTTTCGTAAATATAGCAAGGAGATAAAGGATGAATAACGATATTAAAATATCTGATATAATAGATAATGATGATGGTTCAGCTACATTAACACTTGACTTAGATGCAGAAACATACCATAAAATCTTTGAATATGGCTTCGTAAAGCTTATTATGAAGGGCTTAGAATCAGAGGAGAGTTTATGAGTTATGATAATGAAAAAGATACACCTAGACCTGACGATCCCTGTGATGATTGGACGAAAAACCTACCGCTACCTAAGAAACATTATGGTAGAAACAAGCATCCTTTTCAACGTAATACTTGGGGGTGAGCTACACCAATCATTTAGTGGTAGAAACTATGAACGAGAAAAGAACAACAAGCCCAATCTTTGTAGAATAATCGATGCTATATTTGGTGATTACCACTGCCAAGATTCTTGGGTACATTGGAAGCTAGTAGAAAGAAAAAGGAATAGGGGGTGATAGAGCAAGCATTATTCACAACTTTTATAATCTATGTTGGTTACTACCTTGGTAAACAATACCTAAAGAATCGGGGTAAACCAAAATGAAAATGAGAATGTACAAGAAAACCTATGTTGTCTATGATGACGATGGTGCTGTTGTAATTATAACTAGAAACAAGAAAATAGCTTTAGAGTACGCAAGAGGTGAACACCGTGTATAAAGTCACTATATCAGACAGTAACGGCCAAGAACTTTGCTACGTCTTGGTGAATGACAAAAAGAAGGCACAAGAGATTGAAGCTAAGTACATTAAATTCCTAAAGAAACGATTAAAACTACACGTTGTGGTAGAGAGACTTATGGGGGTGTGTTGATGTTTTGGATTTTCTTTTGGATAATAATGTTTGTTTATCTGGGTATCCTTGTATCAATGTGCTTGGTATTTGGTCTAACAAAGGATAGTGATGATGAGTGAACCAGTAGCCTACCAATTACTTGACAACGATGAGGTTGTGTTATACGTTACAAAAGCATACAACATCATGGTTTCTAGGGTCTTTAGTGTTAGCCCAAGAGGTATTATGTGCAATGACTTAAAGACTTATATTAATTTCGACAAAGCAGTAGAAACAGATTTCACAGATTGAAAGGGACAAAATGAATAAATATATTGTAGAGGTTGCTGCACGGGTTACAAATGCTATCTTTATTGAAGCTTTTGAAGTCGAGGCAGATTCAGAGGACGATGCTAGGGAGCTTGTGTGTGATGGTGAGGGACTACTACTATCATCATTTATCTCAGACGAAGGCGAAACTATGTCTGAGGAAATCATAGCTTGCTACGAAAAGATGAAACGCAGAGGACTAGCAAATGAATAATTACACAAAGATATCAGACAAACTATCAAGAGTTGGTAGGAACTTTAAAGTCGAGCGACTAGACAACGGCTACTATGTCGATGTTAGTGGTAATAACAGAGGTGCATTTGATAGGATTATGATTCTATGCAAAACACCAGAGGAAGTTATCGAACTCTTTAAAGAATACAATGAAATGGACTACTACCTGTAAGGAAATAAAATGGCCCGACTTAGAAAAGCTCGCAACCCTCTAAATGACGCTAACATGGACTTGTATAAGGTTGACCCACTAACAGCTAACCAAGCCTTGTTCTTTGAAAACTACGCTTCAGATAAGTCACAATTACTACTAGGATATTCTGGGACTGGTAAGACCTTTATGGCTATGTATAAAGCTTTCCAAGATATGCAGAATAATAGTGGCTACAAGCGGATTGTCATTGTTCGTAGTGCAGTGCCTACAAGGGACATTGGCTTCCTAAAGGGTACTGAAGCTGAAAAGGGTGCGGTCTACGAGCTACCATATAAGAAAATCTGTAGCGAATTATTCCATAGGGACGATGCCTATGAAATCCTAGTGAAACATGATGGCGTTAGGTTTATGCTTACCAGTTTCATTAGGGGCTTGACGATAGATCACAGTATTGTTATTGTCGATGAATTCCAGAACCTAACAGCCCACGAAGCTGACTCAGTTTTGACAAGAATCGGTAGTAATAGTAAGATTGTAATATGTGGTGATATACTGCAACGAGACTTTACTAAGGTTTCTGAAAAGAATGTCGAAAAGTTCCTACAAGTAGTCGAAAGTATGCCAAGTCGGTTTGATTTCAATTACTTTAACGAAAATGATATCGTAAGAAGCGGTTTAGTTGGTGATTATATCAGAGCTAAACATAAAAAATACCCTAATGGATTTGAATAGGAGAACACAAGATGATTAAAGTTATTTTGCCTATCGCTATTGTAATGGGCCTAACAACACCTATATTAGCCGAGCCTGTGGGCTCAACATCAGTACACCATGTGTATAAGAGTGAGGAGCAGCGTACGCCAAGGACTAAGCGGATATGCAAAGAAATTGATGTGCCTATCTACGAGCAACGTAAGCGCCAGACTAGGGGTAGTGATGTTTTAGGCGGGGCTATCATAGGTGGACTGCTTGGCAAGGGTCTGACGGGTCAGGATAACGGCGCTGCGTTCGGTGCTCTAGCTGGTGGTATGTTTGCAGCTGACGCTAACAGGACAGAGAATGTCGTTGTTGGATATCGTAAGGAGCAAGGAGATTGCACCAATGAGACTTACTACACCTACAATACACACCGTGTTTACAGCCATAGTGTAATGTCCTTCACACTTGATGGTGTGCAATATAAGTTAGACTTCGAAAGGTAAGCTTTATGCTTAACATACTTGACCGACAACTAAAGCTTGAGATGGACGCAAATGACTATAGCTACGAAAGGTTAATGAAGGAAATCAAAAGCAGAATTAAGGCTGGTCAAGCAGATGAATTGGCAGAGGGACGCTTAATCCTTATTCATAGCATTAACTTACTAGCCGAAAAGATTATGGAATATTTTGATAAAGATATCAGAGGTAAGATGAAAATTGCCCGTGATATTGTTGCTATAGAATTCTACAAATCACCTAAAGACCTAGCTTATATCATTATTGCAACTATTGTCAGGAGTATTAGCCGTGATGTTCACGTTCCTACTATATCCCTTGTCAAGCAAATAAACAGATCGATCTATGATAGTATTTTAGTTCGTAGGCTTGATCGTGATGATAGCACCTTTGGGGCTTTTGTTGACAAACGGTTTAAATCTAGGAGCGAAACCTTTAGGCGGCGTGAGAAAATTAAGATTGTCAAACGCCAAGCAAGCTTAGTCGATTCTGATTTAGATGATGTTACAACCTATCTAGCTGGCACATTGCTAGACTTAGTAGTAAAAAGTGGTAGTAACATTATAGAAACTAAAGTAGTTTACAGCAAAGGGAGGAGAGCACACTATATAGTCTACACAGAAGAATGCTTTAGAATGGTCTTGCAATCTAGGGAGAAATTACTAGCAGACTATCGTAAGTTTCCAATACTTATAGTTAAGCCAACTGATTGGGTATCGTTTGATGGAAGCGGTGGTTATCACAACAAAGCTATCTACCAACTACCAATCATTAAGTGCCGTACAGGCTCTAAGGCTCTGCTACAAGGCTTCTTTAAGAACTCTGATACATCTGCGGTCTACGACTTACTAAACACTATGCAATCAACGCCTTGGCGTATTAATAGTAGGGTCTATGGGGTGATGAATAAAGTGTTTCGTGATAACATACTTGATCCCGAAGCAATGCCTAACAATCCTTACTTACTTGGAAAGTTGCCCTATAACGAGAAGAAAGACCCAGAAGACTTTATTAACATTCACAACTATGGGGAGATAAATACCGAAGGCTCTTACAAAGGACTACCTAAAGACAAGAAGATGACGCGAAAGTACTTCAAGGATATTGAAACCCAAAAGGATTTAATCCTATCTAATATGGGTAAAGCTATTATGCTAGATTTGGTTCTATTCAATGCCCGTGAATACTTAGAAGAGGAGGAATTCTTTTTCAGCTATCAATATGACTTTAGAGGCAGGGTTTATCCAATCCAACAGCACCTACAGCCACAAGGGGGGTCAGAAGTTAAGGCGCTGTTGGAATTTAAAAAGGGCTACAAGATTGAAACACCAGAACAACTACGCTTATTTCTAATACATGGGGCTAATTGCTTTGGGTTCGACAAAGACCCATATGATATAAGAGTTAAAAAGATAAGGGAAAAGACGGATGAAATCAGAGAAATCGCTAACGACCCGATCAAAGGACAGCGGTATTGGAAAGGCGCTGACGATCCTTATCTTTACCTCGCTTGGTGCTTTGAGTATAGCGATTATCTTTCGGACAGTGTTAGTTTTCGCTCACATATTCCGATAGCCCTTGACGCTACCTGTAGTGGTATCCAAATATACTCAGGATTACTTAGGGATGCTGATGGTGCCAAAGCTGTCAATGTAATTGGGAAGGATAGGAATGATATCTATGACCAAGTAGCTAAGAAAGTAAATGGCTACCTCTATGCTGGTGATTACCCAAAGACGCTATCTTATAAAACCTCTGATAAAATAAAACATGAGGTATCAACGCAAGCTATTGCTGATAGTATCAAGGGTAAGATCACTCGACAACTAACCAAACGTAACACAATGACTCAACCATACTCAGTAACTCGCTTTGGGATGTACGAACAACTTAAAATCGAACTATCTGATATGGAAAATGATAATAAAAGATTTTGGGTAGGTGAAACGTGGTTAGTAGCAAAGCTTCTTACAGGGCTCAACGACCGCGCTATAGCGGATGTAGTGAAAGGGGCTAGGGTAGGTCAGGAATACCTCAAAGAGGTCACACAGGACGTTGTGAGGGACGGTAAGTGGATATTCTTTACCACACCTATTACAAACTTTCCTGTCCTACAGAAAATACACAATACAAAGCTTGAAAGGATAACCACACCAATCGGTAAACTGTCTATTAGGAAAGCAGTAAACGAGTTACATCAGATTAAAATGATTAATGGTATAGCACCAAATTTCATCCATAGTCTTGACGCAACTTTGCTTTCCCATACTGTAGCTAAATTAAAAGCAGATGGTTGTATTGACTTTCACCTAATACATGATAGTTATGGTGTTCCCATTACTTTTGTTGAGCATTTAAACAAACGAGTTCGTGAGGCATATATTGAATTATTTGAATGTGAGCCTCTAAAGAAGTTTATTAATCAAGTACATCCTAAATTCGAAAAACCTGTTGACAGTATAATGATTAATACGCTAAACCTAAATGAAGTTACTGAAAGTGAGTATATTTTTAGCTAACTTTAAAAGAAACGACATTCTAGTTGAACTCTCTTTAAGAATCTTAAAGATATTTTGACTATTACTACTAAGATAACTATAGTAGTTTATACTATAAGAACTTAAAGCTATTTAAAGGAGAAACAAATGGCTATGAAACCAACTAAACCTTTCGCAGTAAAAGGCATGAACGTAGTAACACCTAAAGGTAAGGCTATGTGGTGTAAGGTAGTAGAACCTGATCGTAAATATAATGCAGATGGTGAGTTTTCAACCTCATTGGTGTGTGACCCAAACGACCCTTCCGTTTTGGCTTTCTTGGATAAACTAGAGCAACTACGCGATGTGGCGCTTGCTGAAACCAAAGAGTCGATGGGAGCTAAAGGGGCTCAGTATCAACCAAGGGCTGTTAGTACACCTGAGTTTGACCAAGATGGCGCACCAACTGGTATGATTATCCTAAAGCTCAAGCTGAAAGATATCGACAAACGCTCAGAGACAGGCCAACAAGACCGTGTTGTGGTTGTGGACGCTAAGAAAGAGGTTGTGAGCCCTGTGCCGCTAGTTGGTAATGGTTCGATCATCCGCTGTGCTGCCTACGCCAATCCCTACACGATGGCAAATACCAAAGAGGTAGGCATTAGTATGATTTGGACTAAAATGCAGATCATTGAGCTTGTTAGCTTTGGCAGCAACGATGATGGGTTTGAGGAAGAGGACGGCTTTGAGTCCAACACTTCGCAATCCTACCATAACTTCAATGAAGAAACAGATTTCTAGTGGAGAAACAGGCATTTAGTGTGCCTATAAAGCTAGAGGTTGGGTTAGTAAAAAAGAAAACTTACTATCTCAACCTCAACGGCTATAGGAATTGGCAGTTTCAACTTAACAACCAGTTAAAGAAGCTGTTTAAAATTGAAGTAGCAGAGGTTATTAGAAAACTAAAGCCAGTCGTGGGGGTGTGTCGGGTGACGTATATAATTTATTACCCAACTAAACGAGCCTTCGATATTGATAATGTGGGAAGCGTAGTCACAAAGTTTACCCACGATGCTTTGGTTGAATTTAATATCCTTGAGGATGACAACTACCATTTCGTGAGCGAGATACGCTATGAGTTTGGTGGTGTTGATAAGGAGAATCCAAGATGTGACGTTATAATTGAGGTGCTAAATGATGAATAAACAGGACTACATTCGTGATCGTGTATCTGACCTAATGTATGAGGACAGTAGCCTAACAAGGGCAGAGGCATATGATAGAGCACTACGCGGTTATGATAAATTTTTAAATGAAGAGACATTCTTAGTTAATTCTTTTGTTGAAGAGGATGAGTATGATTAATGAAGAAAGTCAGTTCCTACATCACGGCCCATGCGGTAGTTGCGGCAGCTCAGATGCTAATGCCAGCTACTCAAACGGAACCCATTTTTGCTTTGCCTGTAGTAAGTGGACAAAGGATGACGATGCGACACTTACCGTAACAACTAGGACAAGGGGCAATAGAATGGACTTACTAGCATACGAATATCAGGCACTAGCCAAGCGAAAGATACCTGATACTATTGCCAGACAGTATCGCTATGGTATAGGTCAGGATAAGTATGGAGTTATGTGCCACATTGCCAACTACTTCAATGATGAAAAAGAAATTGTTGCACAAAAACTACGCTATCCCGACAAAACTTTTAAGTTTATTGGTGATACTAAGGATGCAACTCTATTCGGTCAACAGCTATGGGGTGGTACAGGTAAGAAGGTTGTGATTACAGAGGGTGAGCTTGATGCCTTATCAGTCGCAACAGCATTCGATGGAAAATATCCCGTTGTTAGCGTTAAAGGCGGTAGTAACTCAGCTAAGAAAGAGATAGCCCAACAACTAAAATGGCTAACAGGACACGAAGAAATTTATCTTTGGTTCGATAACGATGAAGCTGGTAGACAAGCAGTAGCAGAATGCGTAACCATTCTCCCTGCTGACAAGGTGCGTATTATACGTCACCCAGATCACAAAGATGCAAGTGATGTGTTGGTCTACAAAGGTAAAGCTGGTGTTGTGAATGCGTTTTACAATGCTGAGAGATACCAACCAGATGACATTGTTCGACCCTTAGACTTAATTGATTCAGTCGCAGAGCCTATCGAAATTGGCTTTCCGTATTGCTACAGCAAACTAACGAGTATGTTGTATGGCAGACGGTTTGGTGAGGTTGTTGTGGTTGGTGCTGGTGTAAGTGTAGGCAAGACAGACTTCGTTATGAGCCAGTTAGCTTTTGACTTAAAAGAGGGTTGGAAAGTTGCTACCTTTATGCTTGAGCAATCAACTAAAGAAACTCTACTACGGGCAGCTGGTAAGGTTGATGGTATCCACTACCACTTACCAAATGCTAACCCAGACAAAGATAAGCTAATTGCAACTGTCACAAGCTTTCAAGATAACTTGTTTATGTTTGATAATTTTGGCAGCAACGATTGGACTACTATAAGCGATAAGATACGATATATGTACCACAACTACGGGTGTCGTATTGTTTACATTGATAACCTTACTGCACTAAATGCCCATGCTACAGATGAACGTAGGAACTTGGATGCACTGATGGCCGAAGTAGCTGGGATTGCAAAAGAGCTCGACATTTGGGTGCTGCTAGTATCACACTTGAACCCACCTAAATCTGGGCCAAGTCACGAAGCTGGTGGCACTACGGAGCAAGGGCAGTTTACAGGCTCTAGGGCTATCATGCGGTGGGCCTATGCGATGTTTGGTATCGAGCGTAACACTTTGCACGAAGACCCCATAGAACGCAACAAGGGGCTTATCAGGGTACTTAAGGATCGTTTCAGTGGGGCCGCTACGGGCAAGACAGTGGGCTTTCTATACGACAAAGACACTGGTATCGTCCACCAACTAGATGAAGAGTTCGAGATAGAACAGACAGAGGGCAACGATGAGAGCGATTTTTGATATTGAAGCTAATGGTCTGTATTACGAATTAAAAAAAATCCATTGTATTTCCATCAAAGTAGATGATGGTGCTACAAAAGTATATACGTCTAAAAATATTGAAGGGTCTGATGGTACGCTGCAACAAGGTCTAGCTATTTTAAGCGAAGCTGATGTTATCATTGGTCACAATATTATTAACTACGATATCCCAGCTATTGAAAAAATATTTCCTAAGTGGACGTACAAAGCTTGCTTGGATACACTCCTAATGAGCCGACTAGCTTACCCAAATATGTTGATGGCAGACGCTAATCGTAAATCAATACCACCTAAGTTTAAAGGTGGTCACGGTCTAAAGGCTTGGGGTTATAGACTTCGTAAGCTGAAAGGTGAATATGAGGAACAGTGGGATATACTAACACCTGAGATGGTTGAATACTGCCGACAAGACTCTGAGGTAACATACGCTCTATTCGAAAAATTAGAGAGCCGTAAAATACCTGATGAGGCTATTAGGCTTGAGCATGAGTTTGCTCAGATCATTAATAGACAAGAGAAATACGGAGTTTGGTTTGATATTGAGAAGGCTCAGAAGCTACACGTTGAACTTCTACAGGAAGTTGACGAAGCAGAGACTGAGCTATTAAAAGTATTTACACCATTAAAAACTTGGATGCCTAAAACCTATCCTAAAACAGCTACTAAGAAAGATGGTCAGAAATCACAAGTCTTGATTAACCAAGAAAACCTAGGCTACCACTTCAATGAGGCTGGTGAATGGGGGTGCTATGTTGATATCCATTATAATCCTAGTAGCAGACAACATACCGCACGGTGGCTAAAGGAAGTTTACAACTGGAAACCAACTGAGTTTACCGAACACAATACGCCTATTGTAAACGAGAAAGTATTAGAGCAACTTGACTTCAAAGAGGGAAAGATACTAGCACATTACTTTAACGTCACTAAGCTAATCGGCCAGCTTGCAGAAGGGAAGAATGCTTGGATGAAAATGGTCAAAGACGATCAACGCATTCATGGAAGTGTTAATACACTAGGCGCAGTGTCCCGTAGGTGTACACATTCAAAACCTAATTTAGCCCAAGTGCCAAGCGAGAGGGCTTACAAGGGACACGAAGCTAGGGAGCTATTCTCAGCACCTAAAGGCAGGGTCTTGGTTGGTTGTGATGCTGATGGCCTAGAGCTACGAACACTATCACACTATATGGCTAAGTATGATGGTGGTATGTATTCAAAGGTTGTTGATAGTGGTAGTAAGGAAAACGGAACAGATGTCCATACCGTAAATCAGAAAAATGCTGGCTTGCCTTCACGGGATATGGCTAAGACACTTATTTACGCCGTTCTTTACGGGGCTGGTAATGACAAAGTTGGTAATATTATTAACGGCTCTGAGGTAGAGGGAAGAAAACTTAAGGAACGATTCTTCAAGGGTACACCAGCTATTAAAACACTTATTGACCAAGTAGCTTCTGTATATAAAAAGACTAAGACACTCAAGGCGCTAGACGGAAATCCTTATTATATTAGGAGCTCTCATGGTGCTATAAACACCTTGTTACAAGGGGCTGGGGCTCTGGTTATGAAATATTATTTAATTTTTCTTGACCGAAATCTAAAAGCTAAATACAAATCAGGTGAGCAGTATGAGTTTGTTCTCAATGTTCACGATGAGGTACAGATAGAATGTGACGAAGACATTGCTAAAGACGTAGCTGCTATAGCTGAGACTAGCTTTGACGATGTTACTAACCATTTAAAGTTTAGGATACCAATTAGAGGCACAGCTGCTATTGGAAAGTCTTGGGCCGAAACACACTAAGGGGATAATATGACACACTACGATTTAGAAGAATATGAACGCAATGTAATTAGCTGGTCACGCTCTCGCGGTATCTTAACAAACTCAACACCAAGCCAACAGTTTCTAAAACTTGTTAGTGAGATGGGGGAGCTTGCAGATAACATTGCAAAGGGCAGGGACATTAGAGATGATGTTGGTGACTGTCTGGTAGTGCTAACTAATATTGCTGCGCTAACACACACAAGTTTGAATGAATGTTTCGCGGTAGCTTGGGAAGACATTAAAGACCGCACAGGATACTTGAACGAACATGGCGTATTTATCAAAGACGCTGCTAACGATAACACTCAAATGAGTTTAAAATATGATTAAGCAAAACGATGGTGGACACTACACTATGAAACAAGTTGGTGGTGAGCATTACATTATGCCTATCCAGCCTATTGAATTTATAGTAAAAAATAATTTACCTTATCGTGAAGCTAATGTTATAAAATATGTATGTCGGCATAAAAATAAAAATGGAAAACAGGATATTGAGAAAGCTATTCACTATCTTGAAATGATCTTAGAGGAATACAATGCTTGATTTTGCAAAAGAATTATTAAATAAACACTACTGCCGACCTAACGAATCTATTGATGATGCTTTCAAACGGGCCTGTGATTGCTTTGCTACCGATGCGGCACACAGTCGCAGACTACAAGACTACCTACGCAAAGAATGGTTTATGTTTAGTTCACCAATTCTAAGCAATGCCCCAGCTGCTGGAGAGAAGCCCAAGGGGATGCCTATTAGCTGCTTCCTTACCTTCGTACCTGACAGCATCAAGGGGCTCTGTGACCACACTACAGAGGAGCGCTGGCTATCTGTTAAGGGTGGTGGTGTAGGAGGACACTGGTCGGCTGTACGCTCAATGTCCGATAAAACCCCGGGGGTCAACGGTTTCCTTCACACTGTTGATGCTGATATGGTTGCTTATCGTCAAGGCAAAACACGGCGCGGTAGCTATGCAGCTTACTTAGATATCTCACACCCTGAGATTATTGAATTCATTAAGATGCGTACACCAAGCGGAGACTTAAACCGTAAGAACCTTAACCTACATCACGGGGTAAACATCACCAAAGCCTTTATCGAAGCTGTTGACAACAACCTTGATTGGAGCTTAATCGATCCACATAGTAATGAAGTGTTGGAGACTGTACGAGCTAGAGAACTTTGGGAAGAAATCCTTACTGCTCGTTTCCGTACTGGTGAGCCTTACATCAACTACTTGGACGAAGCTAACGAGAGAATGCACCCTGCCCTCAAAGAACAAGGCTTACGCATTCATGGTAGCAACCTCTGCAACGAAATCCACTTGCCTACAAGTGAAGACCGTACAGCTGTTTGTTGTCTCTCGTCTGTTAACTTAGCTAAGTACGATGAGTGGCGCTCAAGCAATGACTTCATTGGTGATTTGATTGAGATGTTAGATAACGTACTACAATTCTTTATCGACAATGCACCTGATGAATTAGCAAAAGCTATCTACTCTGCTAAACGTGAGCGTAGTCTTGGCCTAGGAGCTATGGGTTTCCATGATTACTTGATGGAGCACAACATACCTTTTGAGTCTGCAATAGCCTTGAGCATTAACAAGAATATGTTTAAGAATATTAAGACCAAAGCTCTTGAGGCTACACAGGAACTAGCTACAACTCTTGGCGAAGCACCTGATGGTGATGGCTATGGTGTTCGTAACTTACACTTGCTTGCTATTGCACCAAATGCTAATAGTAGTATTATTCTAGGGGTATCACCAAGCATTGAGCCGCGAGCTTCTAATTGCTACACACACAAAACAAGAGTTGGTAGTCACCTAGTTAAGAACCCTGCTCTTGAGAAACTACTAGATGGCCTAGAGATGAACACACAGAAAATATGGGATTCGATCATGTCCAACGATGGTTCTGTGCAGCACCTAGACTTCCTAGATGATGATACTAAGTCTGTCTTTAAGACTGCTTTTGAATTAGATCAACGGTGGGTAGTAGAACACGCACGGGCTCGTCAACAATATCTTTGCCAAGGTCAGTCCGTAAACCTATTCTTCCCATCAGGTGCTGATAAATCTTATGTCAACACAGTACACCGAAGAGCCTTTAAACCAGCTGATGATGTTGGTGTTCCTCTAAAGGGCCTCTACTATCTGCGTACTGAGTCGAGCCGTAAGACTGAGCAAGTCAACGTCAAGATTAAACGTGATGCCCTACAAGACGGATACCAAGGTGTCCAAGGTGCATTGAATGAATGCCTAGCGTGTGAAGGATAATTAATGCTAACTGAATCTAGTCGTACCTACAAACCACTACAATACCAACAAGCTGAGAATTTCCGTCTACAGTCTGAGGATATTCATTGGGTTGTGAAAGAAGTTGAGATGTCGAAAGACGTTGAAGATTTCAAATCTGCCTCTGCCGAAGAAAAAGAATTTATTAAAAATATTTTATCTATCTTCACACAGAGTGACTTCAATGTTGCAGCTGGCTACCTACCTCTTATTAACTCACTAAAAAATAATGAGGTACGGGGTATGCTCACTAGCTTTATGGCCCGTGAGTTTATCCACCAAGAGGGCTATGCCCACCTAAATGAGAGCTTGGGCTTCCCTGACTCATACTACACAGACTTCTTAAAGCATAGCGAGACACTTGAAAAAGATTCGTATATGGCAAACAACCAGTTCAAAGATAACTTTGGGCTATCACTCGCAAAGGGGATATTACTTGAAGGCATTTCTTTATTCGGCAGCTTTGTTATGCTCAAAAACTTTGAACGACATGGCAAATATCTGGGGATGTGTACGATCAATGAGTGGTCGCTGCGTGACGAAACTCTCCACGTTGAAGGCAACGCTTGGCTCTTTCGTACTTGGTGCCAAGAGAATCCCCAAGCGGTTGATGACACATTTAAAATGCACATATACAACATGGCTAGGAGTATTGTTAAGATGGAAAAGGACTTTGTCGATTTCGCTTTTGGTACTTACCAGCCAAAGGATTTACAAAAAGGCCAAGTCAAAGATTACCTCGAATACATAACTGATCGTAGGCTGTTACAGCTTGGTCTAAAGCCTAACTACGAACGATCATCTAATCCACTACCTTGGATGGATGTATTAAATAATGGTAGCTCTCACGCTAACTTCTTTGAGAAACGTGTGACAGACTATTCGGTTGCTGGTATGTCAGGTGACTACGGCTACTAAGTATAAATAAGGAGACTACTATGGTTAAAACACTAATCCTAGACATTGAAACATCCCCCATTATGGGGAAGGTGTGGTCGCTATGGGAACAAAACTTGTCGTTAGATCAAATCGAAAACGATTGGTTTATAATGTCATATGCAGCTAAGTGGCTAGATGGTGAGGATATCTACTACAACGATTGTCGTGAGAATATCGGGGAAGATTTTGAACTTCTCTCTGACCTACACGGTCTTCTAACTGAGGCAGATATAGTCGTAGCACATAACGGGGATAAGTTTGATATCCCTAAGATCAACGCTAGACTATTACTAAATGGACTACCACCACCTAGCCCTTACAAAACTATTGATACACTCAAGATGGCTAAACGTACCTTTAAGTTTACATCTAACAAACTAGCATACTTGACAGATGCTTTGTGTTCTAATAAAAAACAGAAGCACGTTAAGTTTGCTGGCTGGACACTTTGGAATGAGTGTATGGCTGGTAATAACGAAGCTTGGGATGAGATGTACGAATACAACTGCATGGATGTAATTTCCTTGGAAGAGTTATATTTGATCCTACGTCCTTGGATGCCTAACCACCCGACTATTGGGGCCTTCGATGACCTAGAGGTATGCAGTTGTCCTAAGTGTAATAGCAGTAAAGTTGTTAAACGTGGTTTCTATCACACCAGCAAAGGCAAATACCAACGCTACATATGTACTGACTGTGGTGGTTGGTCATCAGCTACAACAACTATCAACACAAAAGAAAAACGACAGAGCTTATTGGCAAGTCGATAGGAGACAAAATGAGTTTATTTAAAGCATACAAACTACTAAGCACCCGACCACGAAATGTTATCTTGGAGGAATTCAAGGCTGTCATCGATGAGATTATGGAAGACAGTGACAACGTAAAACCAACATCCCTCACCAAGTTGGTCTGCCTGTATTCGGAGTATAGCACCTCATATCTAAGTGAGGTTGCGATGACTTTCCAAGAGCCCAAAGATGCTAATGCTACGATGAAGTTTATGAATAGCTACATTGCAGAAGTAACTAACAGAGTTAACCTACATTATTTTAATGCACAACAGGGTTTTTCTATCATTGACAAGTCGGTACAAGCTGCGCTAGATAATGGTGGTATTGTTACTTTCGAAGCAGTGCAAGCTATTATTAAAGAAATCGAAGATTCTTACATCGAAGAAAACGAAGAAGAGGAATAAGTATGCTGGCCTTAGTAGACGCTGATTCGCTTATCTATAAAGTTGGATTTGCAATAGAAGACAAGACGTATTGGAATGAAGCCGAAGTTATGGCTGGTATTGAACAGGAGAAAGATATTACCTACGATACCAACATAGCGGTTTGCTACACAACACTCGACCAACTTGTATCAAATATTGTATTTGCAACTGGTTGTGATTCAGCTGTTCTGGTATTCTCTGGTGGTGTTAACTTTAGATATGATTTCCCAATATCATACAAAGCTAACCGCAAAGCTTCAAGAAGACCAGAAGGCTACGAAGAAATCTTGGCGTATGCTAGGGCCAAATACAATACCTTCACAACAGATGGAATTGAAGCTGATGATTATGTTGTCTATCTAAAAACTAAATATCCAGAGGACTATCTGCTATGTGCGATTGATAAAGATGTTCTGTATCAAACCGCAGGGACTCATTATAATTACAATAAAGATGAGGAAGTAACTGTTTCTGAGGGGGATGCGACTAGGTACGCATACTTCCAGACGCTTACTGGTGATACAACAGATGGGTATAGAGGATGTTATGGTATAGGCGCTGCTAAAGCTACAAAGATTTTAGCTGAATGTGAGACTGACTATGAGATGTGGCAAGCTGTGTTGGAAGCTTATGAAAGTAAAGACCAAACTGAGAGTGAGGCTTTATGGACTATGCGTCTAGCACAGATGCACCAATTCAACGGCAAGTCGATTGACCTCTGGAATCCGCCTGTAGCGCCTGTAGATGCTACTTTGAATGAAACGACTATCTAAGATAAATGGGTAATTTAATTACTCAAAGGAGTTTATATGAAGTTAGCACCTAATGTTTTAAAGCATTTGCTAGACCTTCTATTTGAAAGATACCCTAATAGTATTCCTACTAAACCTACTACTGAGATTGAACTAAGTCGTTTAATAGGGCAGCAAGATGTTATTCGATTTATCGAAGAGCTGTTAGAACGAAACGAAAGCTAATGTCAACTATTAAAATCGTAATGTATTCCAAGGAGTACAGAGAAGCATTAAAAGAAGTGCTTATTAAATTTAGCCAAGAATTATTTGGGGCTGGTACGGTTCGTATAGATGAGTTTATTGATTACCATTGGTGTGTTTACTTAGCAATGAAAGACGGTAAAGTAATAGGGTTCACAAGCTTTACGTTTAATACTTACTATGGACTACGACCACCTACTGTTGGTAATGATTACAACTATGTATTACCAGAATATAGAGGGGGTAGGGCTATGTATCTACTCTCTATCCAAGCTGGTATGGTAAGTGTCGAGAATAACTTACCTCTTGAGCATTACTACGCCTCTGAGGCAACACGCAAACTAAGCCGTAAGATGACGGGTGTGAAAGCCTATGAAGCTTATATTTATGATGTAGAGGAAGTTAGACGCATTTACATCAAACTACTAACCAAAGTTAAATTTAAGGACTGAAAATGAAACAAATCCTAGCCTTTTTCGATAATATCTTTGCTAACTTCGGGCAACCACAATTCGCCCATGTTAACGGTTTCAAATTTGATATCAAACCACAAGTACAAGAAGACGAAAAACTTAAAAATATTATGTTTAAAAAAGGTGGTTCAACTGTAGTTGAGAAACCAGTGTATGTACCACCACCCGCTGCACCTACACCCGCAAGTGCTGCTACTCAGCAAGATGCAATGACACCAGAAGAAGAAGCTAAGAAGAAACTAGAAGCTCAAAAAGCTGGTGCTAAATCTCTTCAAATCCCCGTAACAGGTGGAGCAGCTACAACTGGAAGTGTTGGTACAGGCACAGGCACTTCTTAGGAAGGAGATTAAATGTCATCTATAATAATGATGCTAGATACCCCTTGTTGTTTTCCAACTTCTTTGGGTATCAATAAAACTATAGGTATTTCAAATACACCAACTCTTATTGCAGCTTTTCGCAACGAATCGTCTATTCTTAATATAAGAGGACAGCTGCAAAGGATGGAGTTTTTACCTATAAACGCTTCAGCAAGTACACCTGTAGCAATTCAAATTGTTTCTAATCCAATAGTTACTGGTGGTACATGGAGTAGTATTGTAGGAAGTGAATTAGAAATAAACCAAACTGGTACTGTGTCAAATGGTAAAGTAGCTCTAACTAGCTATATTAGTGCTGCTCACCCACAAGGTAATCAACCATCTTCTTCTCCAACGGATGTTGAAGATGCTTCAGACTTAGGCTTGCGTCTTTTAAAAAATAAAATTTTTGCTATAATTGCGACAACAGATATAGCAGCAACTACTTGCGACCTAGCATGGT
>Ga0209335_10002603_pt1 | contig 18849 bp, 10 predicted proteins | sample COG_09_FD_184753 | JGI IMG/M metagenome (GOLD analysis project Ga0209335, IMG submission 184753) | Pelagic Microbial community sample from North Sea - COGITO 998_met_09 (SPAdes) (version 2) | ecosystem: Environmental > Aquatic > Marine > Neritic zone/Coastal water | place: Helgoland, sampling...
TAGATAGATAGATACGTAGATAGTTTAGATAGAATACCTCTAGGACTTTGTTTTAGAACATCCCCCTAAAAGTTTGAGTATATATACTACAGTACGTAGTAAATATCTTTTTTTCTTCAAACGAATTCTTCATTTGACCCCCCCCTTTTCTCATGTCCGCCCCCTTAGCGGGGTCAACGCGCCTTCCTTCTCTCACTCTCTCCTCTGAAAAGTCGACGATTAATAAAAAGACTCCTAAAAGGGGTTTTAGGAACGGAAGACTTTTGGTGGGTTTTCGATCTTCTCTTTCTTCTTCTTCTCTTTCTTCTTCTTCTTCTTCTTCTTCTTCTTCTTCTGTTCCGCGAGGGGAAAGCGCCGCCCCCCTGAAGAATAACGGTAAGATTTCATCACCGTCGTCGTCTAAAACCACGGAAGAAGAGAAGGACCAAAGGTTCTTTTTACCACGACGAAAAGAAGAAGAAGAAGTGAGAAAAGTAATCATTCTTTGGGATCTGGACAACGTGAACCCGGGGACGACGTGCGAACGATTCGCCATAAACGCAAAGAGAATAAAAAAAGCGGGGGAGAAATTTGGTCGAGTCGTCGCTTTTCGAGCGTTCGCTGGAATGCAAACGAGTCGAGACTTGAGCGAATGTTGTAACAATTCAGACGATTCAGACGATAACGATAACGAAGATGATACTAAAAATAAGGACGAAAACGAGGACGATACTTCGACGAAAGTAATAAAAGGATTTAAAAGAACGTTCGAGAGGTTAAATTTGAAAACGGAGTTTTACCTGGACGGGCCGGACGCCGCGGATTTGAGGTTGGGGAGACGTTTGATGGAATTCGCGAACGAGAGTCAAGGGAAGAAGATTCAAGACGTGCCGGCGTTTATTACCAGGCGGGCAGAAGAGGCATGCTTTCTTACCTCCGACGACGTAAACGACGACATCAATGAAGATAACGATGAAGATGATGAATACGATACAACTTTTCCGTCGTGCGACCCGGAACTTAAACACGTTTCCTTTTGCGAGCAAACCAGAAGAGAATATAGAAACTTGGCCATGGCGAAGCAGGAATTGCTCAAACTGGAAGGAGAAAAGATTCACGCCACGTGCTTGGAGGAAAAGTGCTCGCCAGACGAAACGAAATTACGTCAGATTGTAAAGAATAGAAAACACGTGGCTATCGTCGTTACGAACGATCGCGATTTGAAGTTACCGCTAGATTACGCGATCTCGATGGACGTTTGCGTGGTGTTGATTGGCAACTTTGTGGACAACTCGTCGAAAAAGATGAGAAATTTAGTCTCGTCGTCTTCTAGAAAGAAGAAGACCTCTTTCAGACGTTTAGGAGGAGGAGGAGGAGGAGGAGGAGAAAAAAGACGAAAAGATTCGCTTAATCAAATAAGTTGGAGTGCGTATTTAGACACCGTTCGATTAGCGGCGCAGAAGCGGCCGATTGCGAGACTGAAGTTATTAGAAAACGCAGACGCGGCTTTAATTTGGGATTCCGCGCGAAGGTTCACGGTGAGCGAGGACGAAAGAGACGTCTTGGCTAATGCGAAATCGAACAGTAAGGAGTATGAAGTGAGTTGCCCGGGGGACGTGGTTGGAATGTGGCGACGGCATAAATCCGGCGTCGGTGCCTGGTTTTCATCGTTCGACGAAGATCGGTAAATGGAATGAGAGAGAGAGGTATTATTTATCGCGCGCGTGCGCTGATGTGTATTATTACTTGTAAACTATTTATTTACTCGAGTTAGCTCGAGAGTTAGACTTCAAAGACTTGGCCGCTTCCGATTTGATTCGCTTCCTCGAAGCTCGTCGCTCGGCGACTTGTTTTCTCAAAACGTCCTGCGTAATCACCTCGCCATTCTTTAAAATGCGCGGATTTCTCACCTTCCCGACACCCTTGACCTTCTTTTCGTCTTTGGACATGGGGGCAAACATCTTTTTGAAGTTTGCCTTCACTTGCTGCTTCGACGGAACAACCTTTTCTAAAGCCGCGTAAATCACCATCGGCGACAAAATTATTCGGCGAGGAATTGCCACGGCGTTTGAGACAATCAACTTCGGCAAATATAGTAAGAATATGGCACCTTTCGACGCCGTTGATTTTATCTTGATGTCCGCTATCTTCACAAAGTCCGGCTTCTCCATGAACTCTTCTTCCATTCCACCCTCTTTCGTCTTCATCGCCGCCGCAGCCAGAGCATTTGGATTCTTGACGAACAACTTTTCAAGCCTCGATCGGTGCAACTCTTGCTTCGCCGTGAGCGAACGACCCATCAAAATACCAAAAAATGACGCTGGATTCGAGGAAAATCCTTTAAGAGCGGCAGTCGATTTCATCCTTCTCTTCTTGAGTTCCGCCGCTTTCGCCGCCAAGTATTTTTTCTTCCTGTTTTGGAAAAGGTCGTCTCGAGCTTTCTCGCGTTCTTCAGCGGTCCCTTCGAATAATTTCGCGACTCTGCCCTTTGTCAACTTATCAACCTCTTGAATTGAACGCAAACACACCGCCGGGACATGAATACCACTCGCGGAGATGTTGTACTGAATTGAATGTTCGTACAAGACGACGATTGGGAACAAACACGCTTTAGAGACTTGCGGGATTAAAAAGACAACGCCGAGAAACCAGACGAAGAACCACAATCGCACTGGTGAGTATAAATCCATGTAGTATCGGATCTCAAGCGCGATTTTCAACGCAATGCCGCAAATAATCGCAATCGATATCATCAATATTGCCGAATAATGCGACAAATTATCATCTCTCCAATCGAAAACGCCAATAATTCTCTCCAAAGGCTGCGAAATTAAATCCAAAGGCACGATAACCGCCAAACACGGACCGGATAAAATTTTCGGCGCCTGAACTTGATCGAGCGACATTGCCGTTTTAGTGATTGTCTTCACCACGTTTATGCAAAACGCCAACAATTTTTTGACGATTTTCAAAACGGCGTCCATTGGATTCGATTTCGACGAAAGCGATTTTATCACGTTTCGTAATTTCTGGACCGGATTGTTACCGGAGAGCTCGGCGTTTTCACGGTCAGCCTTGATTCTTTTTGCGGCTTTATTCCCGACGACTCTCGACGCTTCTTTGTGTGATTTCCCCATGTGTACTAATCTCGAATATTCGTACAAATCCTCAATCTCTTCGTCGATTTCTTTTTCAATCGCTTTCGTCTTCGCAAACTCGTCGATGACCTGCGCTCGTAAGATTTCCTTCTCTGAACCGTCCTCATTAATTCCAAAGCACGATACTGGCGCGTCGTCTTTATCCTCCACAATTCGCGACGTGTAACCGACGAATAAAAGACCCACAACGCACAAGAGGGGTAAAAATGCACCCAAAATATCTCCTCTAAGATAAAAGCACAACACGGTGTAAAAAAATGCAAAATACAACCTCAACGCGAAGGTTTCTCTCAACGGCCAAAGAGATAACCACGCGAACGATTGCATGACAATGTGTGGAAAGCCGAGAATGGCAATAGTTAATCGAGATAAAGCATTTATGATGCCAATTACTGTATCCTCTGGTTTTTCTTTCGGTCTTTCCAACGGCATTTGACGCAAATACCAAGAACTCTTCTTTATCATCGGAGTAAATTTCAACACGATGCGGCAATATCCTTGCCATTTCTTCGTCGCTGTTTTCTTGTTCCTCTCGCGCATGAACATTTCACGTTCCACATCGACTAAATCTTGTGCAGAGAGACCATCTTCGTCCGTTGGGATGACGTTAGCCCACACGTCGAGTTCGTGATTTTCACTCGCCAAAATATTTGAGAGCGGGACGCACGCGACGCCAACCGGCTTGGTAAATGCAGTCGTCACGGGATCTCTCGCGAACAAAACGACGCGAATTTCACCCATGATTTCGGTGACAGGAAAGGTGGCAGACTCGAAGGCCGTCCGGAAGTTTTCTTCGAAGCTCTCCAAAATGACTGCGCACGAGATGTGCGTTCCAAGTAAGCCTTCATCTTTTTCATTCGCATTCTTGAGTACATTCTGTTTGTAGTGCATATCCTTGACTGGGTTCCCCGAATTTAAGACACCGCCGATAACAGATTTGATTTGAATGCTTAAATTCCCAATTCTCGGACGAGCCGCTCCAAAAGTGTTCTCTAAATCTGCGGGTGGAAGCGATCGACGGCCGATGGAGTACGCGACTTCAGCGTGACCGAGTTGTTTTCCAGCTTTATTCAAAAAGCCGTACACTGTGGTATTTTTCAACGGTACCAATTTTGCCCACGTCTTTCTCATTTCACCAATAGCTAAACCGGAGGTGTTGACCGTAAATTCACCGATTTTGGTGCCGCCGACGTAAAATTTCTTCAACGCAAAGAAATCTTCCGCTTTTATCGTGAGCGCTTCATCTGGATCGTCGAGTTCTCCGTCCCCGTCTTCATCGATAAAACTCATACCACCATCATCAGCTCCATCTTTCCCGTAGAGATATTTTTGAAACTGCTTCCAAGCTTTTACGAGCGCGACGCCAAAGTATACGCTCTTTAGTTCAGCGACTACGCGAACGCGAAAACTCGTGGTCATTGGATTCATCGGTAACGAGAAAACTTCCGTATCAAATTCAGCAGTAGACTTGATATCTTCCTGCACTCTACCCTTGACTGGTAGTAAGTTTGTGTTTGTCGTCAAGTTGACGTACACGTCCGTAGATTTACGGTACGCTGGAAGTGCTATGTTACGAATCCGTAAAATTTGAACGTAGAGATACAACGAAGGATCGTGAACGTTGAGCATCTTTTTATCCGCGTCGATGACGGGTGCTTCCATAATTTCCGCAAACGGAGGACGCGAGAAAGATATCTGAACAGAAACTAAACCTGATGGAATCATCATTTCTCGATCTTTCGGATCTGGTCGATATATTGCAACTTCCGAGCTCGTCCAATCTCCATTCGCCTCGACGTTTAATAAATTGACGTGTCCTCTTCCCATTTCAACTTGTCCGGAAAAGTTTCTGTCGACGCAACACAAAATCAATTCTTTCGCCCCAGGTCTAACGAGAAGTGTAAACGTTTCTCCTAAACCTTCGTTCCAAACAGGTGTGGATGTATCGTATACCACGGATGTTGCAAAGCGCTCAAACTTTGGCGCGTTATCGACTTGGAGGGTAACGCTGGGATCACACAAATCTTTACTCGTATTTCCAACCGGTAACAAATATCTCCCTGCCAACACTCTGACGTGACATCTCCGCGCGTACTTTGTCAAATTTCCTGAATCCTCCAATGTTATAGAACCGAATCCTCCACATGCGTCTAAAATTTTATTTTGCGTTTCCAAAGGTTCCATCATTCTCGCCACGGAAACTTTTAAAAATCCAACGTCCAGTCGACGTTCATAATCTTCAAAAACAACCTCTTCGCCGGCACTTCGTGGACTGATTCTCGTTCCTAGCGGTAAATTAAACGTTCGGTACGAGCCATCTTGCGGTAAACATTCCAATGGAATACCGCATGCGCCACAGAAGTCATCCGCATTCCCAAAATCGCGATCGAACACGGTAAACACGAGCGCCGAATCATTACTGGTGAGATCAACGAGATACCTCTCGTCCCAACGAGGAAAGCACGTGTCATTTTTAACTTTCGTTTTGTATCTCTCTTTGGCCGGCATAGAATCACCTCCAATTTTAACGTACGCATCAGATCCCGACCATCCATCCATTGGCGTAATGTTCGAAGCTTCCATAACGTGAACGTAGTATCGACCTCGTCTCTCGTTTTGCATCGCACTTCGTTCGGCCGGGGTGAACGATTTAAAACTTTTCTTCAATCGCTCGTCGAGTTTTCTTTCTTTCGCCGATAAGCTGAGATTCTGATCTTGTTTCCTCTCAACGAATGTAGACGATGTCGCGCCGTGTCTTGCCGCCGACCGACCTGCGATCCAAGGCTCCAACGGATCTTCGCTCCCCTCGTTCACTTGCAAAGCGTGCCAGTTTCCATTCACACCGAGCGCTGGCAACAGTTTTGGCGGCCGTCGAAACGCCATCTTCAGAGTACCTTCGCCACCGCCTTCTTTGTTTTTCTCCATCCGTTTTTTGGACATCATTTTTTTCAACTCTTTTTTCTTCGCGTTTTGGGTCAAACCTTCGCGCGATCGTAAAGAGTCGAGCGACCCGGCTGGCTCCACTTCCAAAGTGATTTCTCTCCAATGTCCATCGAGCGGGCACAGCTCGATGGGTACCGCACACGTCCCAATGAGCGATTTCTTAGAATCAATTTCAGACGGGCCTTTCAAATCCCAAATCTTAAAGACAATTTCCTTCGAACACCAAGAACCATCATTATCATCATCGCTCCCACTCTCCACCTTGGGAGCAGCACCGTTTTCCTCGCTTTTACCACCGTCGTCTATATCCTTTCCTTTCGTCTTCTTCAAAATTTTCTTCTTTTTTTTCGGTGAAAACGAGGCAAACATCCCTCTCCTCTCTTCTTCCTCTTCTACTTGTTCGCTGAATATTGGAAATGAGAACGACTCGCCCTCTCCGGCGTTCCACACAGGATCCACCGTATTCAAAATAGGTCTCGTCACTCCAACGTACTCGCTCCCATCCTTCTTCTTCACGTGCACGGATACGACTGGATCCACCGTCCCGCCCCCGGCTTTCTTCGATCTCGATCGCGACAACCGTTTCGCTTCGTATTTTTTATACAGCTTCTCGCACTCGAATATCTTGACCTCTAAATCTCTCGACACCGAGGCTGGGTTGATTGAGGATGCTCTCTTGCTCATCTGCTTGATTAAAACGCCCGGGCCAAAAGATGCGAACGACGAGGACTTCTTCGCGTCTTTGTTTCTGTTCCCTTCTTCTTCTTCTTCTTCTTCTTCTTCTTCTTCTTCTTCTTCTTCTTCTTCAAAGTTATCGTTGACAACAAAATTGAGCTCGTTATAGTCCTCCACTTGGACGCTGTTCAGTTTTTCCTTTAGCGCTCCCACCTTTTTTTTCACGGAGTTCCCACGGACCGTCTTCATCTTCATCTTGTTATTAGCAGGATCGTGGGCATTATCTCTCGTTGGCGTCATCGATGACGACGACGACGCGCTGCTCTCCTCCTCGTCAAAACTGCTTTTCTTCTTCCTTCTTCTTCTTCGTCTGTTTAATTTATTACACTGTGGAGAAAATATCCTACTCCAACGGTGTGTTCCAAGAAGAAATAAGCGAGTAAATCGAAATTTTAACGAAGTTAACGCAAAGAAAGATGTGGCCAAAAATCGATTTTTAAGCGCAGAAGTTGTATGTATTTTACAGCAGTTTTTCGTATTTAAAACAGACCGAGGATGACGATACGTGCATTTCCGATTATCGCATGCGCTTGAAGTTTTGCGTGTCTTCATCCATGCTGCCGTCCATGCCATTATCATCATCATCTTCTTCTTCTTCTTCCTCGACGATTCCGAAGTCACCTTCGGTTTCTTCTTCGATTTCTCGAAGGCCGAGTTGCGTGTCCAACTTGGCGAGCTCTTGCATGACGGTATTCATTTCCGCTTCGATGACTTCCATGTTCGCGCGGATAAATTTGGTATCAGAAACGACAAAGTCAGTGTCGTCACCGACACTTCTATCATCGTTAGTGGCATTCCTTTTGTCGATAATCTTTGCGATCGAGTTATCCGGTTTAAACACGACCGTTTCGTTTTCTTTCTTCACGCTCGGTTTCTTTAAATTCTTTCCGACGCCATAGAGCAAAGAGGAGAGCATGCCTACGCCTTTGTTTGTCTTGTTACTCTCGTCTGCTTCAACTTTGTTTACATCAGAGACATCGTTAATAGCGCTATCGGTAGTCTCAGAAGCGTCATCTTCATCCGACGAGGACGAGACTTCATCGCTATCGTCTCGCGATTTGAGTATTTTCAAAACGGCTCCAGTCGCGGCGTCCCCTATCCTCCCCGCTTGTTTACTCAAATTCTTCGCAAACTTAGTAATGTCCTTTTCAAGCACTTCTCTCGTTTTCAGACTAATCATGGATCGGTCAAAAGATTCGGTAGTGTCGACGTTTTCTTTCTTCGCTTGTTGCTTGAAGGAGCTCGCAGCGAGGATGATTTCCGTTCGGACTTGCGTGTCTTTGAACTGGAGCGATCTGAACAAACCTTGCAAACCAGCTTGCATTTTCTCGAGGACGGCTTCTTCTTTTTCGATTTGATCGATAGGCGCACCTTTCGCTTTTAATCTTTGCACAGTGCCCAACTGCCTCTTAATGCTCGTTTGTTGTCGCTCGATGCGTTTCTGCAAACCAAACATGTCCGAAAGAATCTCTCTCGATTTGTCCAACGATTGGCCGATACTCTCACCAATCTTAGCGGCTCCGCCCTGTTTAACTTCTAATTCAGCTGGATCGACGCTGAAAAAATCGTATTTTAAACAGTCTAAAGCCGACGGTCTATCCGTGTTATCATTGTTATTGCTCAGCAGCTGTTCGCCGCTTTTCGCCGTTTTCTTCTCCAACCAGTACGGACGCCCTTTCAAGAGTTCGGCGGCTAATTTCCAACCAGCATCGCCCCCGGCGTCTAAAAGAGCCGTCTTCGATCGCCCGAGCTGTCCTTTATTTTGTGTTCTCCACAAATCCAAATCGTAATCGCACTTTTTCAATCCTCGGTTGAAGCTCGACAAGCCTCGATTGGTTCGTAAACTTGGCAACGCCAACTGCATGAGGATAACGCCCGCGGAGTACGAATCAAATCGATCGGGTAAGTACTTTACCCACGCCGCGCTACCCGCGGCGTACGCGAGAGGACCAAGCAACTTGCGTAAATCTGGAGCGTCTTCGGTCGGAATCAAAAACTCTTCCGGTGGCGCGTACTTTGGATCCATGATGGTTTCATCTGGGGCAAAGTTTGTGCCCGTGCGAAAGCACGCACACGCGCCTAAATCGATGAGCTTAAACTCCGGTTCTTCCATCATGACATAATCCTTCACTTTCCTCTCGTACATAGCGCCACCGCCATTTTCTTCTCCTCCTTCTCTTCCTGAACCTTTACTCCCGCCTCTTCTAATCGAGGATAAACTTTCGCTGAGAAATTTCCCCGTGCCTTCCAAAACGTTTTTCCCTCTGTTTTTCTCGTCGTACGCTTCGCAATCCGCCAACACGAGATTGTGCGGCTTTATATCTCGATGGACTAAACCAGCGCTGTGCATGGTCGCTAAATTCGTGAGTAACTGTTTCATGACTTTCTGCGCAATCTCCAGTTCGCACGCCGCGTCTCCTTTGCGCACGCCTTTTCTCTTCAAAAGGTTCTTCGCCAATCCGGAGGGATAATCCGACTGTGCCATAAACTGCGCCAACGTCCGATCGCCTTGATACTTCCACACCAACCACAACCCTTCTTTCGCGGTTAAATCGTTCATTTGATTCGTATCCATCAACTTTTTCCACTCGTCGTACGTCACTCGATAGCTGCCTAAAAACTCCGCGCACGCCCCTTTCGCGTCTCGAGAAACGCGACCGTTCATCCAATTCTCAATCTCTTGAAGCTCTGCCGCGCCTTCTACGTTTAGTTTTGGTCTCTTCAATACCACTCTCTCTTTCCCTCTCCAGATTGCCTGGTAGACGATCCCGAACGATCCTTCTCCTATTTGTCGTTCTATTTCGAATTCGTGGCGTTTGAAATTTCGTCCCACTTGTGCTTTTATTTTTATTCTCGTTTTCTGTTTTGTTGCGTTCGTCGTATTTCTTTCTCGAAGCAAACGCCCACCCTTTCGTCGATCTCCTCCTCCTCCTTCAAAAGAAGAAGAAGAAGAAAAAGACGACGTCGCAAAGCTGGCACCGCCACCGTTCATCGCGGACGCGCTCGCTTTTGTGGTCGTTGTCGTCGCACTTCCTTCTCCTCTTCTTCTTCTTCTTCTTCTTCTTCTTTTCGTTTGGGCGTCGACGACGACGGCAAAATTTCTTCTCGACGTAACTAAAGAAGACAAAGACAAAGAAGAAGAAGAAGATACCGGTGGTGCTGATCCGACTCCCACTCCCACAACGCGCATGATGATGCGAGAGAGATCTTGTTGTTCTCTTTGTCGTTGTTGTTGTTCTCTTTGTCGTTCACTCAGCCGCAAGTAAGAAGAAGAGCGCTCTCTTTTTTGTTGCGTGTGTGTGTGTTCAAAAAGTGTCTTCACCCGAGCGTGAATATAAGAAATGTGTGGTTTGTGTGGTGTGCACTGGGTTTGTGGTGAAAATCAGTCCAAAACTTCTTCTTTGTGTCTTCTTCTTTGTGTCTTCTTCTTTGTCTTCTTCTTCTCGAGGACAGACAGAGCTTCGCCCTTTTTTTATTTTTTTATTTTTTTGACTTTTTTGCAAGCGGGATGCTTTCTTGCTTTTTTAACACAATAATGCTTTCTTGCTTTTTTAACACCCTTTTGACAAAGAACAAACATAAAAAGAAATCGCGCGTCATTCTCTTGCATCATCATCCGTTTGCGCAAGAAGAAGAAGACATCATCATCGAGCAAATTTCTGCGTCCCCTCAATTGACCCAATTTTGAGGAGGATGTTTGGGAGCAGTAGTGGTGGTGGTGGACCATCATCATCATCTGGTAAGAAGGAAAGTACCAACACTGAATACGGCGCCATCATTTTCGGTGGTCATGAAGAAGCGCCGCGGAGAAGAGAAGGAGAATGGGATATCACACACGAGAAGGAGGGAGACGACGTAAACGACGACGAAGAGCTTTTCGCGAGCGGAAGAAGAAGAAGAGAAAACGATTGGGTAAAGAAGAAGACGGTGTTTTTGGGTTTGTGTTTCGTCGCGGCCGCCGTTTTTGGATGCGCTGCTGCTGCGAATCATTACTCGTCCGTGTCAGCGTCGTCGTCATTTATTATTAATAATAATAATAGTGATGAATCTCTTGGTGCTTCTTCTTTCGTACCAAAACTGGGAATGTCCAACTGGCGCAGATGGAACGGAGAAACTGTGGGCGGAACACCTGGGATCAACATTCTCTTCGTAAAAACGATTAAAACCGGGAGCACGACAATAGCTGGTTTATGTAGAAGAATCGCGAACAGACACGGGTTGAACGGCGCGCGCACCGGATACAACCAAAACGGAAGCACGGAGATCGACGATAAACAAGAGCCGTATGTATACGCAGACCATAGGATGTTCAAGCAAACCGAAGGAACTTTGAGTAAGTTGGACCATCCAACGTTTTTACTCACGAGCATACGAGATCCCGTGAGCAGATTTATTTCCGAGTTTCAATACGTCATGGACGCGAAGGAATCACACGATAAAGATTATCGAGTGCCAGACGAGTTGCTGCCAATGCCGGTGACGAATGAGGAGTGGGAGTCGAGGTTGCTTACATTTTTGAACATGCAAACGTCGATTGATCACCAATACGATTACATTGGGAGTCAAAAAGCGTGCGATAACAAATGGTCACCCGCCGGGGTTGTCAATTTATACGATCACGTCGTCGTTTTGGAGAGGTTCGACGAGAGCATGATAGTTTTGAAGAACATGTTAGGCTTATCGAACTCGGATTTACTGTATTTACGAGCGAAGGAGAACGATTATACGTGGGGAGGCGGGGGGTTGTCAGCGGCCACGTTGGCGAAGGTGAAGAACGCGTTGAGCGCTTCGAGAGACTACGCTTTGATCGATCAGGCAAATCAACGGTTAAACGGACACATTTCCCAAATCCCCGATTTCAGCGAACAAATGAGCGCGTATAAAAACTTGTTAGCTGGTGCCACGGCGCAATGCAGCCAGTACGCGCCCACGGGTATTACAGTAGGTGACTTTAACCAGTGCTTGTACGAAGACCAAGCGTGCGGCGACGAGTGCCTCACCGCGTACGGGTCGTAGTAGTAAAAGTACCACCCCGTACATTGCATGCGAGCGGGCGATACCATCAATGGTGGTGCGAGAACGCTAAGTACGATCGTATGCTGGTGCATGTACTCATCGTAAAATATAATAATAATAATAATGACCATATAGTAATAATAATGACCATATAGCGAATATACTCATCATTTTGTGCATCTACTCGTACTGTTTACACGAGTTTTTTTTTTTTTTCGCTTCGAAACTCTGTCTGCTCAAAATCAGTTTTGCGTCAAAAAAAGCAATACGAACGAGAAGACGATTCAGACTTCAGACGACGGAAAGAAGAAGAAGACAACAAAGAAGTCATTTCCTCCTCCTTTCCTGATGTTCTTCCCTGGTGGAAGAGGAGGAGAACAGCAACAACAACAACAACAACAACAACAACGAGAGACGACGAGGAGGAGACGAACGACGACGACGACGACGACGAAAAAACCACCGGCAACGATGAAAACGACGACGAAAACAACGACCCTTCTTCGAGGATGGAAATTACCCACGAGCCCCTTTTCCGAACACCACCAACGTACACGAGAAAGACAATCTTCTTCTACTCTTCCTCTTTTAAACAACAAAGAACAAATTGGGGAGTCACAGAGACGACGGAGAAGAAGGTTGGACGATGCAAAAGTGAAAACGAGCACTGACATATATGACGGGAGTACGACGAGTGAGAAGAAAAAGAACAGAAACAGCGCGCCTTTCTTTTTAGCGGCGGCGTCTGTCGCCAGCCGAGAAGGAGGACGAGAAGCTTTGCAAAAGTCCTGGCGTTCGATGAGAGCTTTAGGAGAAGGATGGGGAAAAGGCGGTGCAGCAGACAGTAAGAGTAGCGAACGTAGCAGCAGTACGAGCAAGAGTAGTAACAGAGGGAAGAGCGGAAGCAGAGCTTCTTCTTCTTCTTCTTCTTCTTCTTCTTCTTCTTCTTCTTCTTCTTCGTCGACGAAGACGACGACATCGAGGAAGAAGAAGAGTAAGGCGATAACGACGAAAAGCACTACTACTACTACTACTACTACTTCTTCTTCTAGCACGAAAGAACTCACGCAGAGAGAGGAGATTAATCGACGCTTATTGGCAGGGACGATGTCGACGATATGCGTGCGGACGCTGTTAGCGCCGCTGGAAAGGTTGAAAACAGAGTATCTCTTTAACAACTCCAAAGAAGCTTTGTTCGTAACTTCTAAGATTGTGTTTAAAAACGAAGGCGTGATTGGGTTTTGGAAGGGTAACTTGGTGAATATCGTGAGAACGGCGCCATTCAAGGCGATTAATTTTAGTGCGTTCGATACGGTTCGAACGGCAATCACGAAGACGTTCGATGTCAAGGAAAATACCGTGGCGGATGAGGTTTCTTTGTTTTTATCCGGCGCGTTTGCGTGCGGTACCGCGGTGACTATTTGTTACCCGATGGACGTCGTCCGCACAAGATTGGTCGTCCGAGGCGGGACGCAAAAGTATAAGAATATCCTTTCGTGCGTTCGGATGTTGTACAAAGAGGAAGGGTTGGCGAGTTTTTATAGAGGAATATTACCAGCCATGGCGCAAATGACGCCCAACGCCGCCGTGTATTATTCCGTGTATAACAGTTTGAAACAGTATCGCTTGACGCAAATGAAACGCGAAGGAGAGGAAAAAGCGAATAGAAGGAAGAAAAAGAACAACAACAACAACAACAACAACAGAGGGAGTGGTAAAAAAGATAACACCACGGGAGAACTCAATAACAAGAAAACCATCGAACCGCAATACATGATGCTCTTCGGCATGGTTGCCGGAATAGCCTCCGAATCTTTTACCTTTCCGCTAGAAGTCGCCAGGCGCCGCATTCAAATGAACACCGGTCGCGTCGTCGCTAAAGATATATTTGGATCGAAGGAGCTCAAAATGATGTTAGAAGTCACCCAAAAAGTGTTGCGAGAGAATGGTTTTCGAGGTTTGTACGCCGGATTAGCGCCGTCTGTGTTACAGGTCTTGCCAAGCGCGGCGTTGGGGTACTACTGCTACGAGAGTTTCAAATTAGCCGTAGGGGTTGACTGATAAATGAGTTATTCTGAAATAGATTTGCCTCTCGCGTCCTTCCTCTCCTCGCATTTCATTATTCATCGTTGTGCGCTTGTGCTTTCTTTCGTATACGAGTACAGTGCGAGCACATACATTTTTCCTCATTTACATTTTACCATACAATAATAATTCAACGACGACGATTCAGACGCGACGAACACAAACAAAAATGTCTCAGGCCCCTCCTCCTCCTCCTCCTCCTCCTCTTGCTTCCAGCACTCTCTACAGTCGATCGGATGGAACTTCTCTCACCGAAACGAACGCGACAGCCATGTCCATGATGGAAAAGCACGTCCAAGAGACGAAGAATAAGAAAGAATTGGAGTGTTTAACCGCTTTAGCGAGTTGGTTTTTAGAGCGGAGAAAGAAGAGAGTTTTGGCGGTAAATAAGAAGAATAAGAAAGCAAAGAAAGCAAAGAAAGCAAAGACGACGACGACGACGACGAGTAGAATAGTGACGACTTTGAGACGAGAAACGATGGCGATTGCGTTGGAAAAGACGGGGTGGGACGTGGAGAAATCAAAGGCGATTTTGGAGCAGTTTTTACTCTCGGAAGAAGCAGGAGAAAAAAGAGAGGGAGGAGGAGAAGACGACGAAGACGATGAAGACGACGCTTCCTCGGAGTCGAGCAGCGAGAGCGAAAGCGAAAGTAGTAGCAGTAGCAGCAGTAGCAGCAGCAGTAGCGGCGGAAAGAAACGCAAACGCAAAAAAGACAAGAAGGAAAAGAAACGGAGAGAGAAGAAGAAGAAGAAGAAAGAAAAGAAGAAACGGAAAGAGAAGAAGAAAAGAAAGCAAGACGAGGAAGACGACGATATCATCGACGACGTGGGCGCGGGTGCGTTCGCGTTTGAAAACGACGAGGAACGGCGGAAACGCGAGTTGGAAACCGAAAGGCAAAATTTGAAAGAGCAACAGCGGAAAGCGCTGTTGAACAAGATGAAAGTTTCCGGGGACTTGCAGTCGTATAAAGAGCAACAAATGTTGAAGGAAGAGTTGAACTACGCTTTGAATATCGGGGACCAAACGAAAGCGGAAAAGTTAAGGAAGAAGTTAGAGGAAGGGGATAAAGGTGGCGCGATGGATAATTATGGGTTCAGACCTTCGTAGCGTATTGTCAACTCAAATTATTTCACGGTACTTCCTCACCCGTTTCTGTTGTTACTTCATCTTCTCCGGTAGAGTTCTATCGAGCCAAGCGAAGACAGCCGTCAGTACAGTTCCTAGAATGTGCCCAATTATCGCTAAACGCACGGAAAGTGTGGGATATTTGTGCCATACAGTGCTCCAATCTAAAGGCGCGAGTAATCCTCCCATCCAAGCGAACAGGACGGAGCCAATAACTGTCGCTCGGAAGAACGCGTCAAAATCGCTTCTGAATCTTCTATCTAAGACGACACGAAGATAATCTCTTTGCGCGAGCTTCACAAACGCGATAACACGCAATGCTGGCATGAATATCGCTTCAACCGTCGTCATCGATGTCGCAGCGGTTCTCCTCCGGTTTTGTTGCCATTGCTGTTGTTTCTTTGTGTTTCTCGTTCGCACCAACGCTTGCGCCGACGCCGCGTGCGTTCCTGGCAGTACGGTTAACGAGGACATGAAATATGCAAACGCCACCGTCGCTCTTTGCTTCTCGCTCGACGCTATTACGCTCGATCCGAATAGAAAAGCGATACTAAACCACATCGCGGTGCCCAAAAGAAGCGCGAATACGCGCAACACCACGCTCACACTCGCATCTAAGGCGTTTTCGATGTACTTCTTCTGCGCCAAGACGTCTGAAATGAGCACGAGCACTGCGTGCGCACTCGCGACGGCGAATATGCTCTCTAAATCGCTCTTATTACTACTAATGCTGCTACTACTACTGGTACCATTTATCATTGTCGTCGTTTCCGTTAAATCTGAGTCGCCGCCTCCCAAGTCGTAAAACTTCGCCGCCGCGACGAGAAGCGCCGAACGAGTGCAATACGTAAACTCTGCTAAGCCGAGCAACGATAACGACGAAGTTCCATCTCTTTTCCTAGTCCTCATTCTTCTTCGCTCGTTCTTTTCTTCTTCTTCTTTTTCTTCTTCTTCTTCTATTTCTATTTCTCTCTCTCTTTGGGAAGCACCCACCCTTGCGTATCTTTTTCCTTCTTCGTGTTCTCGTTGTTGTTGTTTTTGTTGTCGTCCTCTCCCATTACCATCGACACCGACGCGTAAAAGCTTCCTCGACCGAGGCGAGAGGACGAAACCTTCTTCTTCTTCTTTGTCTTCGTCTTCTCCCTCTTTCTTCTTCTCTTTCTTAAAAGAAGTATCAGAAGCAGAGTTAGACACGATGCGCGCGATTTCTTTTGCAAATTCCGCCGCTTCCCTCTCGTGTCTTCGTACCGCGTTTTTGTACGTTTGTACACAGTCACGATACATTTGAAAAGGAGACTTATTGAGCTTTTCTCCTTCTTCTTGTTGTCTTCTTCTTCTTCTTCTTCTCTCTTTTCAGGACTTCTTCCACCCGTTCTTCACCAAAGTATTCCTATTCGTCTCTTTGTGTTGTTGTGACATTTTTGAATATAAAATTCTTCTGGTTTTCGAGGTGAAAAAAAAAAGAATCAATCGAAATCGTTTTTTTTTGAGGCCGCTGTGTAAACCAAAAAAAATGACCCCAAAATATCGAAATTTTCATCTGAATTTCGAAATTTCTGAAAAATACGCGCGATTCATAAAAAGCACACACATCATTTCTCACGACTTAAATGCGACGACGTGTAGCTGCTCTCTTATTGTAGCGACAACACGCGGAGGTCGATTTCACGACTCGACGACTGAAGGACTTTTGGCGGCGTGAAAAACATGTGCTTCTTCTTCCCCGGTTGGTGTCTGCCGTTTTCTCTCTGGTTCGCGCCTCTTTCTTTTTCTTCCGAGAGGAGGAGGAGGAGAAGGAGGAGGAGAGATATAGATAAAGAAGAAGAAGAAGAAGAAGAAGAAGAAGAGGAGAATCCATCGAAGAACTCCTCGTGCGGCTCGGCGTTCACCGCGTGCACAGAAGGTCGACCGAGCGAAGAGAATGCTTTCGCGAGACCGATGATCAGGAAGAAGACGACGGTGGAGATGGCAGAGAGGAAAAGACAGTTGAGAAGAGAGAAGGAAGAAGAAAACGAAGAAAGAGACAAAGGAAAGGTTAAGGTTGCCTCTCCTGGTATCACGACTACTCTTTTCAGCATATCTACGCCACGCGAGGAGAAGGAAGGAAATAAAGAAGAAGGTGGAAAAGAAGAGAAGGATAATAACAACAACAGCGTCGTCGCGAGAATCGAGTCCGGGCGGTCGTTTTCGTACGCCGGCGAAGAGATCGTCTCGAAAGAAAGGAGGAGAGAGGAAGATGGAGAAGAAGAAGAAGAAGAAGAAGAAGAAGAAGGCGATGAAGGAGAGGAAGGAGAAGAAGGAGAAGAAGACAAACGATCGAAAAAAGAGGGACTTCGATCGGAGCAAATTCTTAAAGAGCTTAGAAATGAAGGCTTGTTGGACTCGATACAGAGTTCGACCGCGAAATATTGGAAAGAGTTAGCCGCGAAGCGGAAGAAGACGAAGAAATCGTTCGGAAACAGTTGAGTAAGTGCACTACCAGAGACAAAGAAAGAAAGAGAGAGGGAGAGGGAGAAAAAAAAGTTGTTGTTTGAGAGAAACGCATGATATCATCATCACTGTAATACACCTTTATATTGTTGACTACTCCTAAACGCAAATCCTTCTCTTTTCTCTCTTCTACGTCTCGTTGAAACGAATACCTCCGGAGTTCCACACGACCCAAAACGTTCCAATCATCAATCCAATAATCGTCGTGAACGATAAAACGATGAAAATTTGTCCAAACGACACCTTAGGAATTTCGAATTTCACTTCTTTCGGTTTATCAACCTTCATCGGTTTCGCGCCGTACGTCGCCGCGTCCGGTTCGTTGAATGGATTCTTCACCTTTGTAGCCGGCTTCATCGGCGCCATCGGAGATGCACTCGCGTTGGTGGCAGAAGAAACTTTCGCAAACGGCGAGGATGGCGTGCTAGTGCTCGCCGCCGCTGACGAAGCAGCGAATGGAGATTTCGGCGGCGTCGGCGGCGCGGATTTCGGCGGCGACACGTTATCGAAGGGACTCCTCGCCGCCGCCGCCGCCGCGAAACTACTACTCTCTCCTGCCGAAGAAGAAGAAGAGCTCGTAGGCGCATCCTTCCCTGCTCTATTCGTGGTTTGATTAAACGGTAAATTCTGTTTCGCTCCGGCGGCTCGATCGGACACGCCAAACTTACTCGGTAAAGGTTGTATTCTCTTTCTCGAAAAAGGCGAATCGGCGACGGATTTCTGAAACTTTTCCTGATCTTCTCCGGGAGCTCGCTTAAATTGATCGTCGCCCCCGTTGACATTGTTGAAATTGTTGTTGTTGTTGTTGTTGTTTCCATCGCTCTTTACTTGTTCTTCTTCGTTCTCTCCCTCTACCGTCCCCGTGGCTCTCACTCTGAATGATGATCTTCTTCTTAATACCGATTTTGATGATTTTGAGGACGAGAAACAACACGACGCGCACCCCCCAGAGAGAGAGAAAGACGACGACGAGGAGGTGGAAGACGTCGCTCGCGAAAAGTGAACGATGTTGTTACTGTTGTTGTTGTTGTTGTTAGTAGTATTAGTATTCTTGTTGTTGCGTCCCCGTGAGTGGTGGTGGTGGTTCACTGTTTTTGTTGCTGGGAGTACTCCTCCTCCGCAGGAGAAGCTGCTCGTCGTCATCGCCGTCGTCGTCATCTCGAAGGCAAAAAATAATATTCGTGTGTCTTCTCTTTTTGAGGAAAAGGAGGCAAAAAAGAGATTTTTTTTTTTTTTCTCTTTTTCTGTGGCTGTTTTTCTGTGGAGGAGGATATCTCTCCCTCTCTCCTCTTTTTGGATATCTCTCTTAAAAATTAG
>Ga0209335_10002607_pt1 | contig 18820 bp, 19 predicted proteins | sample COG_09_FD_184753 | JGI IMG/M metagenome (GOLD analysis project Ga0209335, IMG submission 184753) | Pelagic Microbial community sample from North Sea - COGITO 998_met_09 (SPAdes) (version 2) | ecosystem: Environmental > Aquatic > Marine > Neritic zone/Coastal water | place: Helgoland, sampling...
AATACTAAAGACAGAAAGGCACATACAGTTGTTAATACTGTATAAGTAATTGGCCAAAACATTTTTCCAGTGGTTATAGAGACGACTTCAGAGTTACTTAAAACTGGAAAGTCACTTCTTAATTGTAAAAATCTTGTACTTATATGAATATTCATTGCCATTGTTAAGATTAACATGAGTGCAATAAAGTTAGAGGAAATTACAGTGACCTTCCATCCTAAAAGACCAAGAAGCCCAGTCATGATTAAAACTGAAAAAAAACAACTACTAATTGGAATTATAATCCATATTAGTTTTCTAAAAATATACCAAAGAGTTGCCATGATGAATAGAAGTACCCCTAAACCAAAAACTAAAATATCACTTTTAATAAATGACATCATGTCATCAGCTATCATTGGTATGCCACCTAGGTATATTTTTCCAATATCATCATAGCTCTCAATAACCCCTCTAATCTGAAGAATATTTTCATGGTTATTTTTTTTTAAAGTATCTTTATAATCTTCAATTTCTTCTTTAGTTTTACCTTTAGTATTATCAAGATCATTTTTTTTTATATAGACGATAATACCACTTGTATTTCCATCTTCACTAATTATAAAATTTCTAAATACTGGGCTATTTAATATTTCCTCAAATCCTCTTTTTTTATCAACATCCTCATCTTTTAAGGTTTTAAAACTTTCTAATCTTTCTAGAAGTGGCGCCTCAGAATTATTTAACAAAGGTACATCTAGTAATGTAACAACATTATCAACCCAATCTAAACTTTGAATTTTGTATTTTAAACTTAATAAATTATTAATTGATGATTCTTGCACCATCCCTTCGTTAGGTGTATAAGTTAAAATTAGAAATTCTTTAGAGCCATATCTTTTTGTAACCTCTCTTAAATATTTCAGATCTGGGTCTCCTTCAATTAAAAGAGTTTCAGATGATGCGTCTAATCTAAAATCTTTAGAAAAATAACCAAAGCTTATTAGTGTAATTATAAGCAATACAAAAATTGACTTAGGGTTTCTCAGAACTGTATTTTGGTATAAATGAGATAGCATTTAATGCTATTTATATTGGATATTAGTTAATTTGAGTATCTTTAAATTTAGTAAATGCTGCCTCAAATTCTACCATAATATTACCAGTAGGGCCGTGTCTCTGTTTTCCAATAATAAGTTCAGCCAAATGTGAAACCTCACTCATTTTAGCTTGCCACTCAGCATGCTCTACAGTTGCTGGTCTTGGTTCTTTTCTTTCTAGATAATAAGACTCTCTATAAACAAACATCACAACATCGGCATCTTGTTCAATTGAACCAGATTCTCTTAGGTCTGATAATTGAGGTTTGTGATCATCTCTTTGTTCTACAGCTCTTGATAATTGAGAAAGTGCTATAACAGGAAGTTTGAGTTCTTTTGCCATTGCTTTAAGGCCTTGAGTAATTTCAGAAATTTCCTGTACTCTTCCGTCTCTATTATTTCCAGATCCTCTCATTAATTGAATATAATCTACAATAATTAAATCTAATCCTTTCTGTCTTTTAATTCTTCTAGCCCTATTACTCATAGCTGCAATACTTATCGCGGGTGTCTCATCAATAAATAGTGGTAGCTCAGAAATATTTTTTGATGTTTCTATAAATTTATCGAACTGTTCGTCTGAAATTCTTCCTCTTCTAATGTCATTTGATTTAATTCTGGATTGTTCAGCTAAAATTCTAGTTGACAATTGTTCTGAGGACATCTCCAGAGAAAAAAAAGCAACAGCAGATTTTTTACCACTTTCTTGTAATTTTTGAGCAGCATTAAATGCGATATTTGTTGCTAGTGCTGTCTTCCCCATTGATGGACGACCTGCAATTATTATTAAATCTGAATTGTGTAGCCCACCCAATCTGTCATCTAAATCTCTTAAACCAGTAGGCACACCCACAATGCCTTCATCATTTTTATATGCTATTGATGCCATTTCTATAGTTTGCTTAACTGCTTCATCAAACTTAATTAGAGATGAGTTAAAAGAACCTTTTTCTGCAAGATCAAACAATAGTCTTTCTGAATTTTCAATTATATTTTGTCCATTAATATCAAGAGCATTTTGTTTTGCAGCATCAATGGTATTTTCAGATATTTTAATTAATTCTCTTCTTACAAACATGTCATAAATAATTCTAGAATATTCTATTGCTTGTCTTGGAGGTGTTGAAAACTTTGTAACTTTAACCAAATATTCAGGAATATTTAATTCATCTTTTTCATTTTCAAAATAATTTTTTAACGTGATAGGGTTTGCTAGCATTCCTTTATAAATAAGACTTTCAATTGCTGAAAAAATACTCTGATGCATAGGATCATAAAAATTGACACTAGAAATAATAGTATTTATTTCATCAAATATTTCATTTTGAACTAGTATAGACCCAATTACTGCTTGTTCAGCTTCAGTATTATTTGGAAGTTCTTTGAAAGTATCTTTAACAACGCTTAAATTATTATTCATAAATAGATTTTATATGAAATAAAATCTAAAAAAAATAATAAATATATGCTGGGGAAAAAATTGTATAATTATTGGATAGTTTCTGCTGTAATTACATTGATAGTAATTTCAGAATCAATTTCTGAGTGTAGGATAATTTTCACTTTAAATTTACCTAGTGACTTAATTTCAGTTATTGGCTGTATCATTGAGGGCTGGATATCTAATTTATCATTTTCTTGTATCAATTTTGCAATTTCTGTTGGCTTAACCGAACCATAAAGTTCTTTATTCTCAGTACTTAATTTTTTGACTGTATATTCTTTATTATTAATTTGTTCTGAAATCTTTTGTGCTTCTTTCTTTTTTTCAGCATCTTTTTTTCCTAATTCAGATTTAATTTTTTCAACTTCAGCTATATTTTCTTTTGAGGCATAAAGAGCTTTTTTATTAGAAATTAAATAGTTTCTAGCAAATCCTCTTTTAACATCTATAATTTCCCCAATAGAACCAATTCTTCTTAAGTTTTCTAAAAGTATAACCTTCATTTAAATCAACGCTAAGTTTCTGGCTCTCTTAATAGATAATGAAAGCTCTCTTTGTTTTTTTTGCGAAACATTTGTAATTCTTGAAGGTAGAATTTTTCCATTTTCAGACATATATTTCTTCAATAATCTAATATTTTTATAATCAACTTCTGGGGCCCCTTTAATCGAAAGTGGGCAAGATTTTTTAAACTTATATTTATTAGGTTGAAATATACTTAATTTCGCAAAATTACTTTGACTGCTTTTTTTTTTATTACCTGATCTTTTTTTTGATGGCATAATTAATCTCTATTATAATCTTTTTTATAATCTTTTTTTTCGTATTCATCTTTTTTTGAAAAATACTTTTTCTCTAAATCAAATTTTTTAACTTTAACAGTCATGTACCTTAAAAGATTTTTGTCAATAATCTCATTTTTCTCTAATTCTTTAATAATTTTTCCAGAAGCTTTAATCTTAAAGTGCATATAGATACCTTTTTTATTTTTTTTAATATCATATGCTAAATTCAATAAACCCCAATCTTCAGTTTGAATTATTTCTCCATCATTTTTTTCAACTATTTTTGAATATTTCTCAGATAATTGCTTAATCTGAGCCGGACTTGTATCTTGTCTAGCAACAATAGTATGTTCGTATAAATTCATAATTGTTCTTTAATAAAAAGTGAGGATATACTATTATAACAATTGAATTACAACACTTAAAACCATAATAAAATTTAAATAATCAAATGTTTTCTGTTATTTTTCCAGGACAGGGCTCCCAATTAGTAGGAATGGGCAAAGATTTATATGACAAATATAATTTAGTTCGAAATTTATTCAAAGAAGCAGATGAAACCTTGGGTTTTTCAATATCTAATTTAATACTAAATGGCCCTAAAGAAGAGCTAGATTTAACAGAGAATACCCAACCAGCAATATTTCTATTAAGCTACTCTATATTTAAACTCACAAAAGAAGAGTTTAATATTGATTTAAATAAAGCAAATTTTTTTGCAGGTCATTCACTTGGAGAATATTCAGCTTTAACTTCTGCTGGTGTATTATCTTTTACCAACACTTTAAAAATATTAAAGATAAGAGGAAGTGCAATGCAGAACTCAGTACCAAAAGGAGAGGGTGGGATGGTCGCAGTTCTAGGCTCTGAGATCAGGATAATCGAAAATATGATTAATGAAAATAAGACCAAATATAAATGTTATATTGCAAACGATAATTCTGTGGGTCAAATAGTATTAAGTGGCAATACAGAGGATTTAGAAAAAATGATGCTTGATTTAAAATCTGCTAATATCAAAAATATTAAACTTCCTGTGAGTGCTCCATTTCATTGTAGGTTAATGAATAAAGCAACACTTATAATGAAAGAAGAAATTGCAAAGTTAAACTTTAAAGAAGCTAAAAATATTCTGATTTCTAATGTTACTGGAAAAGAAATATCTGATTCAGATAAATTAAAGAGTTTACTGGTTCAGCAAATTGAAAGTAGAGTTCGTTGGAGAGAGAGTGTTTTACTCATGATTGATAAAGGGGTTAATCAATTTTTAGAAATAGGACCAGGTAAAGTTTTATCTGGTTTAGTTAAGAGAATTAATAAGAATGTTAAAGTTAGTGCAATAAATACAGAAGAAGATATAAAGTTGATTAATATTAATGAATAGCTTAAAAAATAAAAATATTATAGTTACAGGTGCATCTGGAGGTATTGGTAATTCAATAGTTGAAAAAATGTATGCAAATGGTGCTAACATTTTAGCCACAGGTACAAGAGTCGAAAAACTAGAAGCTTTAAAAGCTAAATTTAATAATATTAAGATACTTAAGTTTGATATTTCTCAACATGCCAAGGTTGAAGAATTCATAAATAATGCAACTGAAGAATTGGGAGGATCACTTGATTGTACAATTAACAATGCAGGTATTACAAAAGATAATTTAGCAATTAGGATGAACTTAGAAGAGTGGTCAAAAGTTATAGATATAAATTTAACCTCAACATTTTTAATATGCAAATATTCTATTAAAAAAATGCTTAAAAATAAATCGGGAAAAATTATTAATATTACTTCTGTAGTTGGACATACAGGGAATGTTGGTCAAGCAAACTATACAGCATCAAAAGCGGGTATAGTTGCCATGTCCAAAAGCTTAGCTATTGAATATGCTAAAAAAAATATTAATGTAAATTGTATCTCTCCGGGTTTTATAAGTACTACAATGACAGATCAAATTGATGAAAAACATAAAGAAGTAATAATGGCTAAAATACCATCTAATAGATTAGGTAAACCTGAGGACATAGCGAATGCAGTTACCTTCTTAAGCTCCAATCAGTCAGATTATATAAATGGAGAAACAATACATGTTAATGGAGGCATGTATTTGGGTTGACAAAACTGCTTTTTGCATTATTAACGAAATATAACAAAAAGGAACATTATGTCAGAAGATATTTCAAGCAAAGTTAAAAAAATTGTAGCTGACCACCTAGGAATTGATGAAGCTAAAGTTCAAGACGACTCAAGTTTTATAGATGATTTAGGAGCAGACAGTTTAGATACAGTTGAATTGGTAATGGCTTTCGAAGAAGAATTTGGATCAGAAATTTCAGATAGTGAAGCTGAAAAAATTCTTACTGTAGGTGACGCTGTTAAATTTATTGAAGGCAAAGCTAACTAGAAATTTAAATGTCCACAAAAAAAGATGGGATAATGGTAATTTTATCATCCCCATCTGGGGCAGGAAAAACGACTCTAGTAAAGCTTCTCTCAAAAAATAAAAACTTCCATATTTCTGTATCTCATACTACTAGAGAACCAAGATCAAATGAAATTGCCAATAAAGATTACTATTTTATAAATCATGAAAAATTTGAGAATTTAGTCAAAAATGAAGAGTTCCTAGAATACGCAATAGTATTCAACCATCTATATGGGACTACAAGAACACCAGTTATTGAAAAATTAGAAAAAAGTAAGAATGTAATATTCGATATTGATTGGCAGGGAGCCGATCAAATAAAAAATAAAAAATTAAACTATAAATTAATTACTTTTTTTATTCTACCACCAAGTAAAGAAGTTTTATTTGAAAGATTATCTAACAGAGATATGAAAGATAAATTAATTGTAGAGGAAAGAATGAAAGAATTTAGCAGGGATGTATTGCACTGGATTAATTACGACTACGTAATTATAAATGACAACCTTGATGAATGTTATTCAAAAATCAGTAATTTAATTGATGCAGAAACTAATAATGGTTCAAAAGATTATGATAAAGAGTATATTAGAAAACATATTAATAAATTAACCTCTTAGATCTTCATATTCTTTCACAAGCTTAAAATACATTTCGGGTTCAAGGTTTTGAGGTCTAAGATTTAAATCAATATTAAATTTTTTTGCTACATTTTTTGGATTATCAAATATCAGATTAAAAGGCTTTTTTAACATTTTCCTTCTTTTATTAAAAAATACCCTAGTGATCATTTCAAGATTTTTAGCATTTTTTAGTTTGAAGTAATTTTTCTTAGGGGTAAACAGTAATAAGGAGCTATCAATTTTTGGTCTTGGAGAAAAACTTTGAGGCTTTATGTCTATTATTTTTTTAACATTTAATTTCCAATTTGTTAAAATTGAAAGTCGGCCATATTTTGAATTATTAAATTCTGTAATAATTCTATCTGCTACTTCTTTTTGAAACATTAGGACTAAACTTTCAAACCAAAAATTAGTACCAATATTTATAATCCATTTTGATAAAATTTCTGTTGAAATATTATATGGCAAATTACCAAATACAGTCAACTTTTGATTTGAGATTTTATCCTCGTTAATCTTTAAAATATCATCATTAATAATTTCTATTTTGTTATCAAACTTTTCTTTTAATAACAGGGCTAAATTATCATCTTTTTCAACAACATAAATTTTTTTTGGATTTTTTTTTAAAATGTAAGACGTTAAGTTTCCACTGCCAGGACCAATTTCTAAAACTTCTTTATTAACAATATCGGTAGTTGATATAATTTTTTCAAGAACCTCCCTATCTATTAAGAAGTTTTGCCCAAGACTTTTTTTAGCTTTAATACGCACCTAATTATCTAAAAATTTTAAAGCTTTCATTAAACTCTCTGGGTTAGATAAATTTTTACCTAACATGATAGAATTAGGACCATGATCTGGTGAAATACGAAGAAAAGGTAATCCAAGTGTGATATTTATTGCATTAAAACCAAATAATGTTTTTGCAGGTGCTAAAACTTGATCGTGATACATGCCTATGATTACATCATATTTTTTACTCTGTTCTTGCATGAAAATTGTATCTGCAGCAAAAGGACCTTTTATATTGTATTTTTTTTTAATTAAATTTTTTAGAGCAGGCTTAATGGTAGAGGTTTCCTCACTAGTTCTGAAGTTGCTTTCACAATGTGGATTTAGGCCGGTTATTGCTATTTTTGGTTTTTTATTTAGATTTTTTTTATAAAATTCATTAATTAATTTCACATGTTGATATATCTTTTTTTTAGATATATTTTTGTGAATTTCTTTTACTGGGAGATGTGTGGTGATTGGGCTAACAGATAGTTTTTTATTAAAGATTAGCATTGCAACAGCATTATCTTTGTTAGTCTTTTTAGCTAAATACTCTGTAATACCTAAGAATTTTCCCTCTAGAAAATTTTTTTTAGAGATAGGGCCATTAATTAATTTAGAAAATTTATTTTTTTTTAAAATTTTTAAAGCTATTTTAAAACATTCCTCAATATATACATTTGATTTTTTTGAAATTTTTTCAAAACAGCTTTTAAAATTATAATTAACATTAATTAAGTTGATTTTATTGTTATTCAAATCTTGATAATTTGTAAAATTTTTACTCACTTCATTTATCTTGTAATTAAAACCTAGTTTATGCATTTGACTTGTTAATAATTTTTTTGAAACAATAATTAAAATAGGATTTTTATATTTTTTTTTTTTAATACATTTGAAAAAAAGTTCTAAAAAAATACTATTTGGCTCGCCGGCAACTAGAATGATTGGGTCTTTATTCATTTAACTCTAGGTTTTTTTTAATCTTATTAAAGTAAATTTTAGAGTATTGATTTAGCTGTTTATCTTTTTCAAAATTAATAGCATCAAGCAATTCTAATTCACGATCTATTTCTTTTTTTTCTTCTTTAATATCATTTATTTTTAGAAAAAATACACCACCTGGTATTATGAATGGTTTTGTAATATCACCAACTTTTAACGATGCAATACTGTCTCTAATATTCTTGTTTAATGACTGGTCGATAACCCAACCAATACTACCACCAACTTTAGCTGAGTCAGCTATACTATAAATTGATGCTGTATTTTCAAAACCTTTTTCATTAATACTTTTTTTAATTTCACTATATATTTTTTCAATTTCTTCTTTATTCTTAATTTCAAATACAATCTCAGATAAAAAATAACTTTTAATTATCACTCGATCAATACTATCAAGCTCATTTTCAATTTTATCAATATTGACATCAATTTTTGAACTATATTTCTTAATTATTAGTTGATTCCATAGAGCGTCGATACTAATTTTTTTTTCTATATCACTTAATGTTAAGCCATATCCATCTAAATAGTTGTTAAATTCATCGAACGATTTTAACTCTAATTGAAGATAAATATTTTTGATTACTTTATTAAGATAATCATTATTTACATCTAAGTTTTTAAAATTTTTTAATATCTCAATCTTTTTTATTTTTTCTTTAATAATAGAATCTCTCGAAATATTAAATATTTTTTCCTCGTCCAGGTCTTGCAATCCATTATTCAAAGCAGATAAATACATAAACTCGTTTTTAATGTCAATATTGGTAATTATTTCATTCTCAATTTTATAAATAATTTTTACCTCATTAGCTGCAAGAGCATGAATGTAAAAAAAAATAATAACGATATAAAAAAAATTTTTCATTTATAATTATTTTAGTATATTTTCTGGAGCAAATGTTCCTAGAGGAACTATTGTTATAGAAAAATATAGTCCTTCTGAAGGTTTGATGTCGGTATCATTATAATATTTTTTATTATATTCTATTCCTGCGATCAAACAATCATTTTTGTATTGGTATATTAAATCATAGTATTCTGTTAGGTTTAATTTTCTGTTTCTTCTTGTATTAAACGAAATAGAATTATTTTCATCAAAAATATATTTAGATTTATTTTCAATAACATTGGTGTTTCCTAAAACTCCACTTTCTTCTAAGTAAGAAATTTCTGTAAAAAAACCTTGATAAGTAAATTTAGCATCAATTGAATTATATTCAAAAGTTTCTAAATCATTTTTAATTGAAAAATCATAGTTTAAGGAAATATATTCTGATAAAGTATAATTCATTTGTCCAAATATATTTGAATTTTTTTTCCCTATTGTACTTTTTGATGGAATGTTATCTTCATCTTTAAGTCTAATGACTGTAGCTAACTTTACATCAAAAAAGTCATATATTTTTTTTATATCATTATCTTTAGTAATATTTTCTTTTTTGTATTCAAAGCCAATTGTTAAGGATTCCCCTTCCTCAAAAGAGTCTCCCATTGCTAATCTTTCAATATTATATAAATTTGTTATATCTAAACGTCTTCCTGTATCTTTATGATTTTTCATTTCATGTGGACTAAATTTTAAAGATAGTTTTGGTTCAAAAATATTTATAGAGTCTTCAGTTTCTTTTATGAGAGGTAATGATGAATTAAACATGTAAGCTGTCGTAAGTTCTGACTGTGGGCTTGTTTTATATTTTGTATCATTTTTTCCAACTGAGTTTAAATTTTTTGCAAACAGACCTATATTACTTACTATGCCACTGTCATAGTATTTATTAAAAGTTCTATAACTTATGTCATTCGTAACTCTTGTTTGCATAACATTTGTATTTTTTAATATATTATTTCCAGATGAGCTTAGATTTAAATTTCCATTTAATTTTTCATAATTAAACCTTCTAGAGAAACCATAAGAGGGTAAAACATATTGATATCTGTCAGTATTAGAACCATTTAGAGTTTCAAATTGTTGAACATAAGCATTGAAATTATAATCTTCCTGCTCAAGATCAATTTTTACAAATGATTCTAATACGCTGTTATCCTCTAATAAAAGAGGTGACTCTAAGTCAAAAACCTTTAAATATGTATCATTTGACGTTTTTTGATACTGTATTTCTAATTCACTTCTTAAAAAACTGTCAAAATCAAGATTTAAAAATGTTTTAGAAAATAAATGTGTTCTTGAATCTCCTTTATCATTTAAACTGGAGTCATGACCTTTTGTTATACTGAAATCCGCAACTGTATAAGTTTTTTTTGTTTTTAGTCTATACTCACTTTGTAAGACAACTTTTCCGTCATCATAAAATCTTGGCTTTAAGGTCATATCCTTATCATGTGAGATGGCATAAAAATAAGGTAAATGTAGTGAGTTTCCAAGAGCTGTTGTACCTCCCAAATTAGGTTTTAAAAAACCAGACTGCCTTTTTACCGAAGGATCTGGATGAAAAAATTTTGGAAAATAAAGAACTGGTAAATCGTAAACTTTTAACCAGGCATCTTTGTAAACAATCTGTTTTTTAACCTTATCATGTCTAACTTTTTTAGCCTGAAGCAACCATGGGGGACATTTGTCATCTTTTTTTTCACAGGTAGTAAAATTGGCTTTATTTAAATATGTATTAAACTTATCACCAGACCCATAAACACCAGTGAGTCTAGGGTCATTTTTTGAGTTATCAAACATTTTTTTATAAAATTCTATTTTAACATCTTTCCCTAAAAAATCTTTACTCCTAAAATTAAAAAAGCCAGTATCAAAATAATATGTATCACTTTTAGATTTGAGATAATTAGTAGTAACTTCTACCTTTTCTCCTTTGAGAATTTCTTCATTAATTAAGTATTCAAAATTATCTAATCTATAAATATTGTCAAAAGTATCCTGGATTGTAGTTTTGTACATGGATGATAAAATCATATCATTACGAAATAAAATTAAATTTTTTCCTTTAATAAAATATTTGTTATTAATATTTATTTCTGTTTCACCTTGAGTAAAAACTTCTTCTTTATTTTTAAGATAAGAAATTTTATTTGCTGTAATTGTTACATTATTATTCGTATCTATAATCTTAGCATTACCAAAAGTATCTACTTTATTCTCTTTTTTGTTGTACTTAAAGTTATCTGAAATAATCATCAAATTATCTTGAGTTGTTATAGTGCCTCCATTAATCCCATTATAAATATTTCCATTATCCATTATTTCAATTTCTGAAATATTAAACTTAAATTCTTCAGAGAATAAATGAGTTGTAATATTAAAAAACAAACAAAAAGTTAAGACTATATTAAAAAAATTATTTTTCATTTAGGCGCAGAATAAAGGTAATATTAATTATTGATAATATAATTAAAGGAAACCAAATTGAAAGCAATAAAGGAATTTTTTCACTTGTACCCAATACAATGAAAAAATTACTTATATAATAGATTATTACAGATAAAAAAATCCCAAAAATAATTTTAAACAAAGAGTTTTTTTGATAACCAATATTAAACATGATTATAGCGGTTAAGATTGTGACTAAAGTTAAATATAGAGGGTAGGTAGCTATTTTGTGTAAGTGAGAGTCTATCTCAGTCAAAGAATAATTAAGAGATTTATAATTATTTCTTAATTTAATTAAGTCATAAATTGTTAATGAGGATAAATTTGAAAAAAGGCTATTAATTTTTTCTAAGTCAAAGTTTGATCTAAAGATTATTTCATCAAATTTTTTTGTAGTATTATTTTCAGATATATTTGGGTTTATCACCCGCCAATCATATGAAGAAATATTAATCTTTTTACTCTCAATAGTTCTTAAGAGTTCATATTTTTTGTTAAATTGAACAATTAAAACATCTATTAGAAATTTATTATCAACTTTTTTGGCGTTTATAATATTAATCTTATTATCTGTTATATCTTTTATCCATAAGCCGTTTTCAGTTATTACTGCTAAATACTTATTATCCTCTGTATATTCATTCTTAATTTCCAAATACTTACTCTTCAATAATGATGAAAAATTATAAAAAAAAATTATTAAAAAAATACCACAAAAAAAAGAAAACAAACTGATAATTTTAACAATTTTAAAGTTATTTAATCCTGTATATTTAAAAATTTCAATCTCGTGACTGTCAATTAGTCTAATAAAAAAAACTTGTGTGGAAATTAGAAAAATAAAAGGCAATATTTCAAATAAAATTGAAGGTGTATTCAAAAAAGACAAATATATTGGATAAATAAAATGAGTATCTGTTTTCTTGAAAAATTCTAATTGATCTAGAACATTTGTAATTAAAATAATTACAAAAAAAATTAAAAACATTTTGTATAATGAATTAAAAAAAAGATTTAATAAAAATTTAATGTATGTTTTCATAATTTTTTAAATATGAGTTTACTTATAAAATAAATGTACATGGTAAAAAATAGAATAAATGGTAAAGCAAAAACTAAAAAATTATCCACTAAATTTGAACTTATAAATTTTAATGATGCTTCTAAAAAAATTATGAATAAAAAACCAAAAATAAAAATTTTAAACTTATAAGAGTTAAAAGCACTGTCATCTTTAGACTTTAAGATAATTAAAAGTGACATCATAACAAGTAAAGGATTGTAAAATGGTAAGATTAACCTTCTATACAATTCCTTGTAGACATTTTCTAAATTTTCAACTTTACAATTATTAAAAATATAACTTTTTTTATAATCTTTTTTAATATGTTTTACACTTTCTAGAGTGAGAACACATTTTATAAGATCTATTGTAGAGTTTTCCTGTGTTTTTGGTACAGAAATAGTATTTGATCCAAATCTAGCAATGTTAAAATCTGTTTTTGAAAATTCAAATTCAGAGAGAGTTCCATTTTTACCAGTTATTGTTTTACCATTATAAAGTGTTAATATTTTTATATTATCTCTAAATTCAAATTTACCAACTTTTGCAAAAGTTACTTGAAATTCATTTTTTTTGGAATTATCTTTCAAAAATATATTTTTTAGCTCTCCATTATTTGTCTTTTCATCAAAGTATATTGTTAAATTTTTTACAACATCAATAAACTTCTTAGGTTTGAGTATACTTTCAAAAAAATCTAAATCAGAAGATCTTATAAACGATCTTGCTTTTTCCTGAGCGGTGGGAACAATTATTGCATTTAATATTAAGTTAAATATTAAAAATATTATAGAAAATTTAATAAAAAAATTAATAAATTTTATCTTGCTAATTCCAAAGTTCCAAAAAATTACCAATTCATTTTTATTTTCATATTTAAGCAAAATATATATTGTTGCAAAAAACATTGTAAATGGAAAAATCTTACTAAGAATTTTAGGAAAGCTTAAAAGGGTATATTTTAAATAAACCAAAAAACCATGGCCATCTTCGATTACAAAATCTAGATAGTTGACTGCCTGTAAGACCCAAATAATTGTGCTAATACTAATCATACTTAGCATGAAAAATTGAATTAAATCTGACGATATCTTTTTAAATATAATTTTTTTCATTGAAATATGATAATTTTGCTCATATATAGCACTCAACACGTGTTGAGTGTATTTAAAAATTATGTCTATTAAAATTAACTATTCAAATAAAGCAAGCAACAAATCTTCAACTAGTATTGTCTTATTTACTGACGAAAAATTCAATATTAATGCTTTAAATAAACATCTTTCTAGTCAAGAGCTATCCTACATAAGCGACCTGTTAAAAACATGCGATTTAAAAAAAAACCAATTAGTTTTTGAGGTAAATTCAAAAAAAAAAATAATTTTAATATCTATAAAAAAGAACCTAGAAATTACTGATGTAGAAAATTTAGGTGCAGATTTTTATTCTTATATTAATTACAGAAATAAGGGTGAGTTTACAATAATCGCTGATAGCATAAAAAGCAAAATAGAAGATTTTATAGGTTATTTTTTACATGGTTTAAAATTAAAATCTTATGAATTTAATATTTACAAAACCAAAAAAGAAAAAAAATTATTTTTAGTAAATATAATTGGTAAAAAAAATAAATTAACATTTAAAAATAAATTAAAGTTTAAAGCGCTAGAAGAAGGATCTTTTTATGCAAGAGATTTAGTATCTGAGCCAGGAAATGTTTTACATCCAGATGAGTATGCAAAAAGATTAAACTCTTTAAAGAAATATGGTTTAAAAATAAATCTATATGACAAAAAAAAACTAAAAAAATTAGGTATGAATGCTTTACTTGGCGTAGGACAGGGAAGTGTTAGAGGATCATACCTTGTAACAATGGAATGGAATGGAGCAAAAAATAATTCAAATCCTTTAGCATTTGTTGGAAAAGGAGTGTGTTTTGATACTGGTGGTTATTCATTAAAACCAGCAAAATTTATGGAAGACATGACCTATGATATGGCAGGCTCAGCTACAGTAGTTGGTCTAATGATAAACCTTGCTATGAGAAAAGCAAAAATTAATGCTGTTGGTGTTGTGGGACTTGTAGAAAATATGGTGAGTGGAAATGCTCAAAGACCTGGAGATATTGTTAAATCTTATAGTGGTAAAACAATAGAAATTCTAAATACAGACGCAGAAGGTAGATTAGTTTTGGCTGACGCATTAACTTTTACTGAGAAAAAATTTAAACCTAAATTTATGATTGATTTAGCAACTTTAACAGGTGCAATCATAGTTTCATTGGGGTCAGAATATGCTGGATTATTTTCAAATGATGATAAATTATCAAAACAATTATTAACTGCTGGAGAAAAAGTTGATGAAAAATTGTGGAGAATGCCCCTACATAAAAACTTTGATAAGCTCATAAATTCAAAAAATGCTGACATGCAAAATATAAACTATGTAGGTGGAGCTGGATCAACAACTGCTGCACAATTTTTACAAAGGTTTATTTTAAATAAAACGTCTTGGGCTCACTTAGATATAGCTGGAATGGCTTTTTCAAAATATGGTGGAGCTTTAAATTCAGGTGGAGCAACTGGTTATGGAATAAGATTATTAAACAAACTAATAGAGGATAATTATGAATAATACAGAACAAACACTTTCAATTATTAAACCTGATGCAGTAGAAAGAAATCTTGATAATGAAATTAAGGACATGTTTAGAAATAAAGGCTTTAATATTGTTAAAGATAAAAAGATTCAAATATCTAAACCTGAGGCAGAGCAATTTTATAAGGTTCATGAAACAAAACCTTTTTATAATGATTTATGTGCATATTTATCATCAGGACCAATAGTTGTGATGGTGCTTGAAAAAGAAAATGCAGTTTTGGAAAATAGAGAATTAATGGGTGCAACTAAGCCAGAAGACGCTTTAGAGGGAACTATAAGAAAAAAATATGGAATTTCTATTGATAAAAATTCTGTGCATGGTTCTGATAGTGTTGAAAATGCTAAAATTGAGATTGATTTTTTCTTTAAAGATTAATTAAATATTTTTTTAATAGCTGTTGGGTAAAGTTTATGCTCTTGCCTAAGAACTTTTTTAGCCAAAGAAGTTGGGGTATCTTGTTTTGAAATTTTAACTTCTTTTTGTAGAATTATTTTTCCAGAATCAAGTTTTGCTGTTACAAAATGAACTGTACAACCAGCTGTTTTATCTTTATTTTGTATAGCTTTGACGTGAGTATCAAGCCCCTTATACTTCGGGAGTAAAGAGGGATGTATATTAACTATATTTCCACTAAACTTTTTAATAAAACTTTTAGATAAAATCTTCATAAAACCGGCAAGACAAATAAATTTTATATTTTCTTTTTTTAATAAATTTAATATTTTTTTTTCAGCCATTTTAGAATCTTTAAAGCTTGATATATATTTTTTGATTTTAAATTGATTTGAAAATCTCAAACCTTTGGCTTTAGGAGTATTCGAAAAAATTAATTTTATAGATATAGGTGAATTTTTTATTTTAGAAAATTTTATTAAATTTTTTAAATTACTACCAGTTCCAGATATAAAAACTGCTGTTTTAATCTTTTTAAGACCAGTCAATTTTACCACTAAGTTTAACTTTATTTTTTCCAGCAGTTATTTTTCCGATAACATAGGGTTTAAATTCTTTTGTGAAAAATTTAGTGATTTTATCTAAATTTTTAGGATTAACTATTAAACAAAAACCCACTCCACAATTAAATGTTTTCAACATTTCTTTGTCATTAATATTATTTTGTTTCAACCATTTAAAAATTTTTTTTGTTTTAACTTTGTTTAAATCTATATCAGCAACTAATCTATCCGGAATAACTCTCTTAATGTTGTCTGTTAATCCACCACCTGTGATATTCGCACACCCATTTAAAAGATTGTTATCAATTAAATTTAAAACTTCTTGTACATAAATTTTTGTAGGTCTTAGCAATTCTTTTTTTAAAAATATATTATTCTTTATATTAATTTTTTTATTTTTAAGAACATGTCTAACTAGAGAATAGCCATTTGAGTGAACACCACTAGAGGGTATAGCTAATACCAAATCATTTTTCTTTATATTTTTTTTTGATAAGATTTTTTTTTCTTCAACTAAACCTATAGCAAAACCTGCTATATCAAATTTACCTTTTTCATAAGTACCTGGCATTTCCGCAGTTTCTCCTCCAACTAATTCACAGTTGGATATTTTACAGCCTTTAACTATTCCTTTAAGAATAGATTTTAATTTTTTTAAATTAATCTTATTAATTGAAATGTAGTCTAAAAATAATAATGGTCTGGCTCCTTGAACAATTAGGTCGTTTACACTCATTGCAACCAAATCAATGCCAATTGTATCATGCTTATTAAGTATATTTGCTATCTCGATTTTTGTACCAACACCATCTGTGCAAGCTACAATTTTTGGACTTTTTAAATTTTTAGGAATACTAGAAATTGAACCAAAACCACCAATGTTATTAAACTTTTTTTTGCCTTTATTATTTGATGAGATAGTAGATATAAATTTAACAAAGTTATCAGCAGCATTTATGTTTACACCACTTTTTTCATAGGTAAATTTTTCTTTTTTCATTAGTATAAAATATGCAAATTATTAATAAAATATTAAGATTACGAAAAGTATATATATTTTTTATTTCATTCGTTCTATTTATAATAATTTTTTCCACAACTTTTTTGTATGCAAATACTTTCAAGGTGTCTGATATTGAAATTTCATCTCCATTTGAGCTTAATTTCAGAAAAAGCACTGTAATAGACAAAGGGTTTCAGATTTCTTTTTTAAATTTACTTTCAATGATTACAACCTCAGGTGATAAAAATCAAATTAAAGAAATAACAATAAAACAACTGAAAGCCATGATCGATTCTTTTACTATAAGTGATGAAAAATTTATTAACAATGAATATTTTGCAAAACTTGAAACAACATTTAATAAAAAAAAGATTTTAAACTTTTTAGAAAAACAAAATATTTTTCCATCAATTCCAATTAGAAATAAAGTTTTATTAATTCCAATAGTGGTAGATACAAAAACTGAAAGTATTTATTTATTCAATGATAATATTTTTTATGACAAGTGGAATGATACAAAAGACAACTATCAATTACTTGAATATTTGTTGCCAAGTGAGGACCTTGAGGATTTAAAAATACTTCAAGAAATGTCAAGCTCCATTGAGACATATAATTTTACAAACTTAATAAAACAATATGATTTAAAAGATTATATAATTTCAATAATATACAAAAATGATGAAGATGTTAAAATACTTTCAAAAATTAATTTAAACAACAGTCTTAAAATAAATAATCAAAGATATTCTAAGATAGATTTAACCAATAAAGAGGATTTTAATATGATTTTAGAAAATTTAAAAAACCTTTATGAAGATGAATGGAAAAAAAATAATGAGATAAATACATCAATAAAACTTCCTCTAACTATTTCTATAAAATCAACAGATTATAAAAAGATTATCCATTTAGAAAAAATACTCACTAACATTGATTTAATATCAAATTTTTATATTTTAAATTTCAATAACAAATTCACTCAATATAAAATAATTTACAATGGTTCTCCAAAAACTTTTTTAAATGAAATGAATAACAAATATTTTGATATTGTAATTAAAAATAATATTTGGATAGTTGAATGAAAAGTTTAAATCAATTATTGCTAGATTTTGATTATAAGCAAAATTTTAGAGATGATGATTTTTATGTTGGAAAAAGCAATTTTTATCCTTTTGAATTAATAAATAATTGGCCTAACTGGGAAAAAAATTTTTTAAACATAAGTGGTGAAAAATTCTCTGGTAAAACTCATTTAACTAATATTTTTTTAAAGAAATTTAATGGGATTAAGTTTGAATCATGTTTTCTGAATAATGAAAGCCTAAAAACAATAAAACCTTATCAAAACATTGTTCTAGAAAATTTAAATTTAAATGTGAGTGAGGATCTTATCTACACTCTTTTTAACATAATTGATCAGGATAATAAATTTTTAATAATTACATCTTCTGAGCCTATAGCTCAGATTGATTTTAAACTAGAAGACCTTAAATCAAGAACTAAAAACTGTCTTTTAGCAAAAATTGAAAATCCTGACGATGAATTAATGTTTGCCTTAATACTAAAAAATTTATCTGATAGACAGATTACTTTAGACAAAAAATTGATTGATTTTATCATTAAAAGAGTTGAGAGATCGTATGGCAAAATATTT
>Ga0209335_10002610_pt1 | contig 18814 bp, 18 predicted proteins | sample COG_09_FD_184753 | JGI IMG/M metagenome (GOLD analysis project Ga0209335, IMG submission 184753) | Pelagic Microbial community sample from North Sea - COGITO 998_met_09 (SPAdes) (version 2) | ecosystem: Environmental > Aquatic > Marine > Neritic zone/Coastal water | place: Helgoland, sampling...
CTGGGATTCGAACCCAGGATGGAGTTGCCCCCATGCCGGTTTTCAAGACCGGTGCTTTCAACCGCTCAGCCATCTCTCCGTTAGCAAGCTTTTATTCGAACAAAAGAATCTTTTCAACTAAAAAGGGTTGATTAAAAATTAAAATAAATAGTGTAGATCTTAGTTTTATACTCTAAATGTTATATTCATTGATAAAGATTATAAATAAATATTAATTCTTAATATTTTTAATTGTATTAAAATAATTATCATAAAGTTTTATATCAAATTTATTATACTGCTCTATTAAAATTTTATCATCATTTTTAAGTAAATTATTATACTTAGACTTATTAACAAAAGGTCTTTCATTATTTTGTATTTTTAAAGTTATACACATTTGATTAAAAGACTCACTAAAATTTTCAAATTTACCCACAAATAAAAATTTTTTTAAATTTTTTAAAGCAATATTATAAATCTCTTCATTTACAATTTCTCCAGGATAACCACTAAAATATTGGCAATATAAATTTTTAACTTGATAGTCATATTTGAGTAAATTTATAACTCCTTTATTTGCCAAAGAATGCGCTGGAGTGTATTCGTTATGTAGGGACATATTGTAATAAGAAAAAACTCGTGTCACTGGTTCACGAAGAAAAGTTATATATTTATATTCTTCAGGAGGACACAAAAGTGAAACTGCATTGTGGTTACTTTTTTTTAAGAAAATATAATAATTACTTTCATATGCTCGTAAATATTCATCAATTGATGCACCTCCTGTTTTCGGAACATGGATAAATATTATATTATTTTTCTCAGCTCTATAATCATTTGAGTTATAGTTAAAAATATAATTTCTTCTTCTTTCATCTAAATTGGTTAATGACATATCATCAATTTTTTTTAGAAATAATGAAAATAATTTTCTATCAATTTTTTTTTTAATATAATTGGTAATTTTTTTTATCATTTGGATAAATTTATCTAAATCTGATTATATCCATCAGTTTGTCATCAAATTATGTTTAATTATTGTTTTTTTTTTTAAAACAATAGTTATTTTGCAAAAATTCATCACATTATTCTTCTATAATGATGATACTTTATTTCAACAAAAAAATTATCAACAACTTTTATTTTTGAATTAGTTGAATTCTTTAGCGCTGGAAGTTGAAGATTTAGCCTTTGTAATGGGTCTAAATACCAATAAAACAAAAGATAAGAAAATAAATTTTATAGTTAATACTTTATTTTCGGTTGATGAATTCTAATAAAATCTTATCTATTTATGCAAATACCTTGGATTAGATTTGATATTTTGATATATGAATACTGATGTATTTTAATATAAAAATATCTTTATAAATATCATGAAAAAAATAGTTATTACTGGTGGTCTTGGATATATTGGTACAGAATTATGCAAAATATACTCTGGTTATAGCTGGAATGATAAAATCACTATAATAGATAATAGGTTTGTTTCAGAGAGAGTAAATCAGATCCGAAATTGGAACATGAATTTTATTCAGGGTGACATTTTAGATAAAGATTTAATAAAAAAATATTGTCATGACGCCGATATAATTCACCATTTAGCTGGTATTACTGATGTGCCTAGAGTTAGAAGTGAGAGTAATAACGAACATGATGAAAAGATTAAAAGAGTTGCTGAAGAAGGTACTAAAAATATTTTAGATGTAATAAGTGATAAATGTAAGATTGTTATGCCATCAACTCATGTGGTTTATGAAGGAATGGAAAAAGTTAAAAATAATATCAAGGAAGATGAGTTAACATCTCCTGTTTTAGCCTATGGTAAATCAAAGGATTTCAACGAAAAACAATTAAAAGCATCAGGCAAAAATTATATTATTTTACGATTAGGATCTGTATATGGATACTCAACAGATACATCCAGAATAGATATTATGGCTAATTTTTTTTCAAAAATGGCATCTCAAAATGGTACTCTGCGTTTATTTGCTGGTGGTCGACAGGTTAAAAGTTTAGTTCCATTAATCGATGTAGCTAGATGCTTTAAATTTATGGAAGAAAGAGATGATATTTCCTCTGATATTTTTAATTTAACAAAAGATACTGTAACTGTAAAAGATGTTGCTGAAATATGCAAAAAGCATAATCCTAATGTAACATTACGCGAAACTAATGACGAAATTCCAAATTTGGGTTTTTCACTATCAAATAAAAAAATTTTAAAAACTGGATTTAAATTTTTATATGCTCTTGATGAAAGCATCAAAGAAATGATTTCAAAATGGTCAAAACAAAATTTAATAAAGGATTTAGAACATGTAAGAGATGGCAATAATGAATTTATTGATGAACGTGGCAAAATAAGCAACCACGAGTTAACAGAGCCAATTAATTTGATTGGTTTAATTGATTCAAAAAAAGGAACGATTAGAGCAAATCACTATCACCCACAACAGGAACAGAAATGTTTATTTACAAAAGGCCAAATAATAGAAATATTTCAAGATATAATTAATCCTAATTCACCAAAAATTACTCAAGTAGTTAACGAAGGACAATTGTCAATTATAAAACCCAATGTTGCTCATACAATGGTTTTTACCAAAGATACAACTTTTCTTAATTTAGTCAGAGGGGATCGTGACCATGAGAATTATGGTATCTCACACACAATAAGACATATGTTTGTTAATGAAGATGAAAGAGATCTCTTGATGAGTTGTTATAAGTTTGCTTGTAGATCTTGCGGTAATACAAAATTAAAGAGAGTTGTTTCATTGGGCTATCAACCACTTGCGAACAATTTACTAAATAAAAAAGATCAAAAATGTGAATTATATCCTTTAGAAGTAAACTTTTGTGAAAATTGTTACAATTGTCAATTATCAGTTGCTGTAGATCCTAAAAAAATGTTTTCTAATTATTTATATACTTCTTCTACTTCTGAGAGCTTTAGAAAGCATTTTATTGGAGCTGCTAAAAAATATGTAAAAGAACTTAAATTAAAACCAAAAAAATCTTATATCATAGATATTGGTAGCAACGATGGAGTAGCTTTAAAACCATTTAAAGAATTAGGTTTTAAAAATATTTTAGGTTTTGAACCAGCAAAAAACTTAGCTAAACTTTCTAATAAAAATAGAATTAAAACTTTTAATGGTTTTTTAAATAAAAAAAATATCAAAAATATTAAAAAAAATGCAGACTTGATATTGGCATCAAATGTCTTTGCTCATTCTGATAATTTAAAAGAAATGGCAGACTGCATGATTAATCTTTTAGCTAAAAAGGGCACAATTATTATAGAGGTTCAATACTTGCTTAATACATTGAAAGATTTAACTTTTGATAATATTTATCATGAGCATTACAACTACTGGTCTTTAACTTCTTTAACTAATTTTTTTATACAGTTCAACGTCAAGATATTTAAAGTAGAAAAAATTGACACACACGGTGGATCTATTCGTGTTTTCATCCAAAAATATAAAAATGTTAAGATTCAAAAAAGTGTAAAAGAGATGATTAATGAAGAGGAAAAATTCGGCATTAAAAGATTCGAAACTTACCAAAAATTTGGTGAAAGAGTTTATGAAATTAAAGAAAATGTAATTAAAAATATAAAAAATATAAAAAAAAAGGGTGTAAAAATAGTTGGCTATGGAGCACCAGCAAAAGCTACAACTGCATTAAATTTTTTTGGTATAAATAATGAAATTGATTACATTATAGAGGATAATAAACTTAAACATAAAAAATTTGTTCCAGGTGTCAAAATACCAATTTATAGTAAAGATAAAATTACAAAGGAAAAAGTTACTATTTTAGTTTTAGCTTGGAATTTTTATGATGAAATAAGAAAAAATAATATAAGTTTATCAGATTCATTTGTTAATATTAAAGACCTAGAAAAAATAAAATCATAAAATTTGTTTATCTATATTTAATTTCAACAATTTAATTTTATTAATAAATCTTAATGAAAAATAAAAACTTTAACAAAGGTATTGTACTAACAGCACTTGGATCTTTTTGGTGGGGTGTAATAGGTGTTATATATTTTGAGTATATTGCTTTTGTCGGACACTTTGAGGTAGTTTTACACAGATGTATTTGGACTGCTTTTTTTTTATTAATTACAACATCTTTTTTTTCAAAATGGAAAATTTTTTTAATAATTATTAAAGATTATAAAGTGTTAATTACTCTTTTTTTTTCAGGGTTCTTAATATTTATAAATTGGGCTGTTTGGATTTATGCAGTTGCAAATAATCAAATTATTGATGCAAGCTTTGGGTATTTTATTATGCCTATTTTAAGTGTTTTATTAGGTAATATTTTTTTTAAAGAAATTTTAAATCTAAAAAGAAAAATTTCTATAATTTTAGTAGTAATTTCAATAGTTTTTTTAATTTTTGTAAGTTTTAAATCTATACCTTGGGTTGGTCTTATTGTAGCTCTAAGTTGGGGTTTTTATAATTTATTAAGAAAGAAAATTAATGTTGATACAGATGTCGGGCTTTTAATTGAGAGTCTTTTTATTTTACCATTTGCATTAGTTGCTTTTTATCTAATAGTTCAAGAAGGATTAAATGATTTTACTTTTTCAAATCCATCATTATTACTTTTATTATTATTAGCTGGTCCAATGACTGTGATACCACTCTTTTTGTATGTACGTGGTGTGGAGCTATGTGGATTGGGTCCAACGGCTATGATATTCTATATAACACCAACATGTCAGTTTATACTTGGTTTTTTTTATTATAATGAGCTTTTTTCCTTTACTAAGTTTGTAAGTTTCATTTTAATATGGATTGCTGTATTTATTTATTTAAAAGATTTATATGAAAATGATTAAAGTTTTATTTATACTTATTTTTACCACCATCCATTTTGCTGTTATATCTTCTGAAAAATCATTCATCGATTGGAAAAAAGATTTTAAAGTTTATGCACTTAAAAATAATATCTCAGAAAAAACTTTTGAATTAACAATGAATAATGTTGTTTTTCTACCCAAAGTTATTAAATACGATCGTTTTCAACCAGAGTTTTATGAAGATACGAAAACATATATATCTAAAAGAACTTCCAAACAAAAAGTTAGGCAGGGGACAGAAATTTACGAAAGAAATAAAGATTTTATAAATACAATTGATATTAAATTTTCTGTTGAAAAAGATTTATTACTTTCTTTAATGGGCATAGAAACTAATTTTGGTACTTATGTTGGTAAAATGGATATATTATCTTCATTAGCAACACTTAGTTATGACAAAAGAAGAAGTGATTTCTTTACTAATGAATTAATTACCATACTTCAATTAGTTGAGAGTGGCATTATAGATCATAAGATATTATTTGGTTCCTGGGCGGGTGCTTTTGGAAATTTTCAATTTATGCCAACAACTATTAAAGAATATGCAATTGATTATGATAAAAATAATATAATAGAACTTAAATCAACTGTAGATTCATTTGCATCTGCTGCAAATTATATAAATAAATTGGGATGGAAAAAGAACCAGCCTTGTTTTTATGAAGTTAAATTAAATTCTACAATACCTTTAGAGCTATTAAATGTATCCGCAAAAAAAATTCATAGTAAAAAAAAATTTAAATATTTTAAAAAATATATAGTTAATATAAACAATTATGACATTAATGATAATTTAGTTGCTGCTATTGTAACCCCTGATAAAGATATAATACCAGATGCAAATAATTTAAAACCAGCATATATTATATTTGAAAATTATGAATTAATTTTAAAATGGAATAGATCTTTAAGGTTTGCTTTAGCAGTATGTACTCTTAAAGATAAGTTGAAAAATGAACTATAAAATTTTATTATATATTTTAATTACATTATTTTTAAATAATTGCTCTATAGACAATCTAAATACCAACAAAGTAAACTATGATTTCTACGAACAATTTAGCAATAAAGGTTTTACTTTAGTTTATACAGAACAATTATTTAATGATAAATTGATATCAAAGAAAATTGATGAAAGAAGCTTATTGATTTATCAAAAAAACTTAAAAAAGGATACGACTGTCAAAATTACAAATATTATTAATAATAAAACTTTAATAGCTAAAGTTGCCGGAGATTCTGAATATCCTAATTTTAATAACTCTGTAATTACAATAAGAATAGCAGATTTGTTAGAACTTGATTATAATGAACCGTATGTTGAAATAATTTCAATTTCTGAAAATTCTATGTTCGTTGCCAAAACTTCCAAAACTTATGATGAAGAAAAACAAATTGCTGCAAAAGCACCTGTTGATAGTATTAGTATTAACAACATTAACAAAAAGAAAATTATAAATAGCAAAGTAGAAAAAAAATTTTCATACATAATTAAAATTGCTGATTTTTATTTTAAAAAAACAGCTTTATCAATGTCAAATAGAATCATAAATGAAACAAATATCAAAAATCCAAAAATACAGAGACTATCAAAGAATAAACATAGAGTATATTTGGGTCCATTTACCGACATTAACTCTCTACAAAATTCTTTTAATGATATAAACATATTTGAATTTGAAAATATTGAAATTATCCAAAATGATTAAAATTATCAAAAAACACATATTAATTCTTTTTTGTTCATTAATCTTATGCAACCAGGTTAATGCTGAGTTTGATGTCAAAGCACGTACTGCAATTCTCCAAGATTTTTTATCTGGTGAAATTCTATATGAAAAAAATCCAGATAAATCAATTTACCCTGCATCAATGACAAAAATTATGACATCTATCATAGCTTTTGATCTATTAAAAAAAGGTGATTTATTACTTGATGATAAATTCATTGTATCTGAAAAAGCATGGAGACTTTCAACGGCTGGTTACTCATCGATGTTCATTATGGTGGGTGATGAAGTTAGTGTAGAATCTTTACTAAAGGGAATAATAATAGCATCTGGTAACGATGCTTGTGTAACATTAGCTGAAGGCATTGCTGGTACAGAAGAAGAATTTGCAATAATAATGACGGCTAAAGCTAAAGAAATTGGAATGGAAAATACTAACTTTGCTAATTCATCAGGTATAAATGACCCTGATAATAATTCTACAGTTAGAGACATAATGATTATGTCTAATTATTTAATAAGAAATTATCCTGAATATTATGAATATTTTAAAGAAAAAGAATTTACTTGGGACAGAACTGGTGGTGAACCAATAAAACAAGGAAATAGAAACCCTTTATTATATAAAAATCTTGGTGCAGATGGAATTAAAACTGGCTATCTTGCTGTTGAAAAGTATTCTTTAGCATCTTCAATATTAAAAAATAATAGAAGACTTATTGCTGTAGGCAGTGGTTTTGAAACAAAAAATTCAAGATCAAGAGAAAGTATAAAATTACTTACCTGGGGAATAACTAATTTTAGTTTAATTGAAATAGCAAAAAATAATAAACCCATTGCACAAGCTGACGTTTGGTTAGGGAAAAAAAATCTATTAGATGTTTATATTAAACAAGATTTATATAAAACAATACCCAAAGGCCGTAAAAAATTTTTAAAGGCTACTATTGTTTATGATGGTCCAATAGAAGCTCCTATTAAAAAAAACGATATGATTGGAAAGTTAAAATTAACTTATAAAAATGAACTTATAAATGAATATGATTTGCTTGCTTATCATGACATTAAAAGATTAAATATTTTTTCTAGATTAATGAAATCTTTTAATTATCTAATTTGGGGTGATGTCTAAAAAGCCTATCATTGTATTTGAAGGAGTTGAGACTAGTGGTAAGTCGTACCATATAAATAATGTTGCCAATTATTTAAAAAAGAAAAAAATTAAATTTATTAAGATTAGAGAACCTGGTGGTAACAAAAGCTCTGAAAAAATTAGAAATCTTATATTGAATAATAAATCAAATTTTAACAAATATACTGATTTATTACTATATTTATCTGCAAGAAGTGAAAATATAGATTTGATTAAAAGTAATATGGGAAAAAAAATAATTTTGATTGATAGGTTTACTGATTCTACATTGGCTTATCAACATTATGGTATGGGTATAAATATTAAATTAATTAAAACAATTAATAATTATTTACTTAAAGGAATTAAAGTTAATTTTACTTTTTTAAACCTAGTTAGTCCTAAAAATATGCAACAACGTTTAAAAAAGCGAAAAAAACTAAATAGATATGATAAGTTTAATAGTGCTTTTTATAAAAATGTTCAGGATGGATTCCTTAAAATTTATAAAATTAATTCTAAAAGATATATGAAAATTGATTCTAACATGTGCATTATAGAAAATAAAAAGATTATAATTAACAAGATTAATAATTTAATTTTATAATGAATATTAAGCCGCATGAAAATATAAAACTTTATGGCATGGATAGTTATTTTAATGAAATAGCAGAATTATATATCCAAAATAAAATGCCTAATAAGATTTTATTATCAGGGAAAAAAGGCCTTGGAAAATCTACATTAGCTTATCATTTAATAAATTATATCTTATCTGAAAATCAAGCTTTTACTTATGATAGAAAAAATTTTATAATTAATTCTGATAATAAATCATATAAATTATTAAATAACAACACGCACCCAAATTTTTATAAAATTGATCTAATAGAAGAAAAAAAGAATATTGATATTGGTCAGATCCGTGAAATGATAACGTATACGAACAAATCAACATTTAACAATAAACCAAGATTTATTTTAATTGATAATATTGAAAATCTTAATAAAAATTCAGTTAATGCTTTATTAAAAGTTGTAGAAGAACCCAATAAAAAAATTTATTTTATTTTAATACATAATAATGAAAAAAATATACTAAATACACTTAAATCAAGATGTTTGATCTTTAAAATAAATTTTACGTTTGATGAATCTATCAAAATTTCTAATTTATTACTTAATAATAATTTATTTAATCTTATCAATTATGATTTAATCAACTACTACAATACACCGGGTGAATTTATGAGGCTGATAGACTTTGCAAAAGAAAAAAAAATAGACTTAAATAACTATAATTTGGAAGATTTTTTAAATTATTTAATAGACAATAATTACTACAAAAAAAATAAATTTATTAAAAATTTAATAATAATTTTCATAGAATTATTTTTTTTAAAAAAATATAAGTTTACTAAAGCTAAAAATGAATTTTTAGTTATATATCATAATTTTCTTTGTAAAATTAATGATACTGAAAAATTTAATTTAGATGATGAAAGTTTATTTTTAGAGTTTAAAACTAAATTATTAAATGGATAAGAATTATTTTATAACAACACCAATTTATTATCCATCTGCCAAACCGCATATGGGACACGCTTATTCTAGTATAATTGCTGATTTTTTTGCAAGATTTAAGCGTATGGATGGTTTTAATGTCCATTTTCTAACAGGCACAGATGAACATGGATTAAAGATACAAAGATCAGCAGAAGAAAAAAATATTGAACCACTAAAATTTTGCGATGAAATTAGTGAAACATTTAGAGATTTATCCAAAACATTAAACTTATCAAATACAGATTTTATTAGAACTACAGAAGATAGACATAAAAAGACAGTACAATATCTTTGGTCTCAGCTAGAAAAAAATGGTGATATTTATCTATCAAAATATTCTGGCTGGTATTCAATTTCTGATGAAGCTTTTTATAATGAAGATGAAATTTTTGAAAAAGATGGCAATAAAACAGCCTCAATATCTGGATCATCAGTGGAATGGATAGAAGAGGAGTCATATTTTTTTAGACTATCAAAATGGCAAGATAAACTTTTAGATTACTATAAAAAAAATCCTGAATTTATTTCTCCAAAATCTAGGAAAAGTGAAGTTATTAATTTTGTAAAAAGTGGATTAAAGGATTTATCAATTAGCAGAAAAGCATTTTCGTGGGGCATAAAGGTTCCTAATAACTCTGATCATGTTATTTATGTATGGCTTGATGCTTTAACTAACTATATTAGTGCTTTAAATTATCCTAATGTTGATGATAAACTATTCAAAAATTTTTGGCCAGCTTCACTACATTTAATTGGCAAAGATATATTACGATTTCATGCAATCTACTGGCCAGCTTTTTTAATGGCAGCAAAAATTCCACTACCTAATAAGATTTATGGTCATGGATGGATACTTTCCGGTAATGAAAAAATGTCTAAATCAAAAGGAAATATTTTAGATCCACTTGATATTATTGAAACCTATGGTCTAGATCAACTTCGTTATTATTTGATTAAAGAAGTTTCTTTTGGCAACGATGGAACAATTTCGAAAGATAAGTTGGAAGATTGTATAAATAGTGATCTCGCAAATAATTATGGAAATCTTTGTCAAAGAGTTGTTGCTTTTGCTGAAAAAAATTGTGATTTAAAAATACCCGATTTAAAAAAATTTAATCACGAAGATTTGATTATTTTAAATAATTTTACAGAAAATTTATCAAGATTAAGAAATGAAATAGATAATCAGAATATAAATTTCTATATTGATTTTATTGTTAAATCCTTATTTGAAGCTAATAAATATTTTAATGACCAGGAACCTTGGAAAAAAAAAGACGACAAAGCTAGATTAGATGCGATTGTATTTACATCACTTGAAATTATTAGAAAAATTTCTTTTCTTCTTTATCCAATTATTCCTAATTCTATTGAGAAAGTGCTAACTATTTTTAATCTTAAAAGTAGTGATATAATTTTAGACTCGTTAAGTACGCACGATTATTTAAAAAAAGGAAGTAAGCTCAAAAGAATTGATATTCTTTTTAAAAAAATTGATAAAAAAAATGATTGATTCACATTGTCATTTAGATCATGAACCTTTATTCGGAGATATTCTTAATGTTTTAAAGAGGGCAAAAGAAGTAAATATTTACAAGCTTTTAACCATATGTACTACAAATGACAGTTTTAAAAAAATTAAAGGACTAATAGAAATTGACCCTATAATATATGGGACTTATGGAATTCACCCTCATGAAACTGAAACCGACATCGTGTTAAAAGATATTATTATTGAGAATGTGTCAAAAAATAACAAAATAATTGGTGTTGGCGAAACTGGATTAGATTTCCTTTATAATCATAGTGATAAAACGAGGCAAATTGATAGTTTTAAAGAACATATAGAAGCTTCAATCATTCTTCAAAAACCAATTATAATTCATTCTAGAGAAGCAGAAAAGGAAACTTATGATATTCTTTATCATTATAAGAATGAAAAACTAAAAATTTTAATGCATTGTTTTACTGGATCTTTAGAATTTTCAAAAAAACTACAAACATTAGATGCTTTTTTTTCAGCAAGTGGAATAATTACATTTAAAAATAGTAATGAATTACAAGATACTTTTAAAACAATACCCCAAGATAGATTGCTAGTTGAAACAGACAGTCCATTTTTAGCACCAATACCAATGAGAGGAAAAAAAAATGAACCAAGTTTTATGAAGTATACTGTTGATAAACTTGCTTTACTTCAAAATATTTCAACTGAAAAAATAATTGATTTAACAACAAAAAACTTTGATAAATTATTTTTTAACAAATAGATATGTCAATAAAATTTATAATTTTAGGATGTGGAAGTTCATTGGGCGTTCCTAGGCCTGATGGTTTTTTTGGAAATTGCGATCCTAAAAATAAAAAGAATTATAGAACCAGATGTTCAGCTTTGATAAATTTTAATGATCAAAATATTTTAATTGATACATCACCTGATTTACGACAACAATTATTAGCAAATAATATTAAGTCAATTGATCATGTGTTATATACACATTTACATGCAGATCAAACACATGGAATTAATGATTTAAGAGTTTTTTTTTTAAAAAAAAAAATGAAAACTCCAGTTTATGCGGATAAGAAAACAAAAAATTTTTTATTATCTACATTTAGATATTGTTTTGTAGCAACAAATGAATACCCAGCAATTTTAGAATTTAAAAAGTTTAAAAAAGAACTTAATTTTAGACATAAAAATGAGGAAATCTCAATTATTAATGTTCCTGTAAAACATGGTCTAATTAATAGTTTATGTTATATTATTAATAAAAAACTTGCTTACGCTAGTGATATAAACTTAATTTACAAAAAAGATTTAAAATTGTTTCATAATCTTGAATTCCTAGTTATTGATTGTCTACGTTTTAAGCCCCATCCATCTCATTATAATTTGGATCAAATCTTAGATTTAGTGAAGATTATTAAGCCAAAACAAACAGTTTTAACAAATATGCTTACAGATTTTGATTATAATAAATTAAAAAAAAAACTACCTATAAATATTGTTCCTGGTTATGATGGATTGACATTAAAGTTATAGAATTAATTCAATTTCATTAATAATTTTTTTTGACATTGGTTTTGTAAATGAGCTAAATGTATTTTGAACTTTACCATCTTTATTAATTAAAATTTTGTGAAAATTCCACTTAGGTATAGCTGCTTTCCCATAATTATTTTTTGCCCATAAAAAAATGGGGTGTGCATTTTCACCTTTAACGTCTACTTTATTCATTATTGGAAAAGTAATATTAAAATTTACAGTGCAAAAATCTTTTATCTCATCATTGGTGCCTGGTTCTTGACCACCAAATTGATTTGAGGGTATACCAATTACAACAAAGTCTTTGTCTTTATACTTTTCATAAAGATCTTGTAATTCTGAATATTGATTTGTGAAACCACATTTGCTAGCAACATTAACTAATAGAATAGTTTTATTTTTATATTCTGAAAAACTAACTTTTTTTCCTTCAATATCTGTAATGTTGAAATCAAAAAATAACTCTTTATATTGCTCTTCTGAATTAGCTGTAAATGAAAACATTATTATGAGTATATAGACTAAATAATTTTTTTTACTAAACATTAATTATTTTTTTTAGTTGTTAGTAGTAATATAAAATAACCAAAGAGTGTTGATATCAATGATCCAGCCAAAACTCCAATTTTAACACCATCCATATATTCTATATTATTAGCAAAAGCTAAATTTCCAACAAACAAACTCATAGTAAAACCAATACCTGTTAGAATTGAAACACCATAAAAACTTAGCCAAGTTGAATTATTTGGCATTTCCGCAATTTTAAATTTTACTGATACATAAGAAAATAACATAACACCAATTTGCTTGCCAAAAAATAAACCTAAAAGTATTCCAAGAGGTACGGGCATAAGAAGAGATGAAAATGTTAAACCACCTAAAGAAACTCCAGCATTAGCAAAAGCAAATAAAGGCATTATAATAAAAGCAACGTATGGACTTATTGCATGCTCAATTTTTATTAATAAAGAAAAATCTTTCTCTCTAAGTCTATGCGGTATTGTCGTTGCTAAAAGAACACCAGCTATCGTTGCATGAACACCAGACTCATGAGTAAAATACCATAAAAAACAACCAATTATTAAATAAGGTAGAAATTTTTTAACATTAAACTTATTTAAAAGTAATAAAAAAATATATGAGACAAAAATTAAACTTAAGTAAGTAATGTTTAAGTCACCAGAATAAAAAAATGCAATTATAATTATTGCTCCTAGGTCATCTATTATAGCCAATGCTGTTAAAAAAACCTTAAGAGATATTGGGACTCTTGACCCCAGCAAAGATAGTATACCTAAAGAAAATGCAATATCTGTGGCCGTAGGGATTGCCCAACCATTTAAAGTTATGCTATCACCAAAATTTAAAAGAATATAAAAAAAAGCTGGAACCAACATGCCTCCAACTGCACCAATTATAGGAAGCAAAGCTTGTCTTATATTTGATAATTCTCCTTGAATAAATTCTCTTTTAATTTCTAAAGTTACAAAAAAGAAAAAAATAGCCATTAATGCATCATTAATCCAGTGAAGAACTGAAAGTTTTAAACCAAAGTCATTGATACCTATGAATAAATATTTTTTTAGCGAATTAAAATAATATTCGTTAAAGCTAGAATTACTAATTAATAAAGCTGCCATCGCCGCTATTAATAAAATTAATCCACTGGCAGCTTCTAATTTAAAAAACCATTTAAACGGTTTTGATATTGTTTTAATCATAATTTATCTTATTAAATCTTTAAAGAAGAGAAATAAGTCATTTATAGTTTCAAATAAACTAAAAAGAATTAATTCAATACTAGGAATAAATAAGGCAATAGGTGATTTGAAAGTATCTATTACGATAATTAAAGCAGCAGAGGAAATCAGAAAAATTAAAATAATATTTAATAAATTAGTATGAACTTTGATGTTTGGTTTATTAAATTCAATCTTGCTAACTTGATCAACTTTAATTTCCTCAATTTCAGGGTCTTGTTTTATTGTCTCTCTATTAATTTCTAGTTCGTTTATTGGATCTACCTTAATTTCTTCAGCTATAGTTTCTTCACTTATTATCTTTTCATCAACTCTGGGTTCATTAAAAGTTAGATTTGATGGTTTTTTTTTTTCAATTATTGTATTAGCATTATCTTTTGACTTCTCCTTAGTAAAAAACCATTCATTTTTACAACTTCCACAAGCCAATAATCTTCCACCGTCAGGTATCAAACCTGAATCAATTTCAAATTTCTTATTACAACTTGTACAACTAATTATCATCAATTCTTATATAACAGATTCTTTGTAAAAAACCTCGTTTTAGATGGTATTTATCCTTTGAATATATTCATATGTAATGTATTAGTACAACAATCGGGGCGTAGCGCAGCCTGGTAGCGCATCTGGTTTGGGACCAGAGGGTCGCAGGTTCAAATCCTGCCGCCCCGACCAATTATTATGAATAAAGCAAAAATCTACGTACCAACAAAAAACTCAATGCAGTCAGGATTGGGAAAAATAGATAAATGGATTATTGAATTTGAAATTAAAAACCCAGGCATAAACCCATTGATGGGATGGGAGACTTCTTCAGACACACTATCTGAATTAAAATTGGAATTTTCAACTAAAGATTTAGCTATAGAATATGCAAAAAAAAATAAAATTGCTTTTGAGGTTATTGAACCTCAAAAAAGAAAAATTGTTAAAAAATCTTATTCTGATAATTTTCTTAAATAATTTAAATGTTTAAATTTTTTACAAAAAAAGAATGGCAATTATGGTCATGGTTAGGATCATTTGTAATTCTTGCTTCATTGTGGATACAGGTTCAAATAGACGTTAAAATTAATGAATGGTTTGGTCAATTCTACGACATGATACAGAAAGCTTTAGCTGCACCAAATTCAATAACAATTGAGGAGTATTGGGCCAGCTTATTATCATTTATTACTTTAGCTGGTATATATGTGGCCTTAGCTACTATTGTTGCCTTTTTTACATCTCACTATTTGTTTCGATGGAGAACTGCAATGGTTCAATGGTATCACAGTGTTTATGATAAAGCTCGGAATATAGAAGGTGCCTCACAAAGAGTACAAGAAGACACAATAAAATTTTCAAGAATAATGGAAAGTTTAGGAACTAGTTTTATTGAAGCTATAATGATGCTTATTGAATTTACACCTATATTATTTGGATTAAGTATAGGAATACCAATTTTATTCTTTGGAGATTGGAGTTATGGATTAGTAACTGGTGCTTTTTTATGGACAATTGGTGGAACTGTATTCTTGATTATTTTAGGATCAATTTTGAGACTTGTTGGAGTGGAGTATGATTTACAAAAAAACGAGGCCTCGTATAGAAAATTACTAGTTATTGCAGAAGATGACATAACAGTTCGTCCAAAAAATTTAGACGAATTATTTAGTGATGTTAAAAAAATACATTTTAAATCTTATTTAAGATATTTTTATTTTAATCTAGGTCGTATTACATATTTGCAAGCTAATGTATTATCTGCTTATGTTTTTTTAGCACCAGCAATTGTTGCAGGCCTTGTAACACTAGGGGTTATGCAGCAAATTATAAGAGCTTTTGGTAGAGTAGAGGGATCTATGCAATATATTTTCAGGTCGTGGCCAACGATTATAGAGTTGGCAAGTGTTTATAAACGTTTAAAAGAATTTGAGTCTAAAATAAAAACCTCAGAGTCGATTGATGAAAAAATTTAATGCCTATTGATAAAAAATATATTGATCATTTCATTCAAGTTTCATCTAAAGCAGCTTTAGCATCAAGTTATTTAGTAGGAAAAAAAGATAAAATTGCAGCAGATCAGGCTGCAGTAGATTCTATGAGAAGTGAACTAAATAAAATTGATATGAATGGTGAAATTGTAATAGGAGAAGGTTCTTTAGATGAGGCTCCAATGCTGTATACTGGAGAGATCCTGGGTAATAAAAAAGGACCAAAATTTGATATTGCCGTAGACCCATTAGAAGGCACTAACTTTGTTGCTAACAATTTGCCAGGTGCAATATCAGTAATAGCTATTGCTGAAAAAGGAAATCTTTTTAATGCACCAGAAACTTATATGAACAAAATTGCAACAGGTAAAGTTGAGAAAGGCTTAGTTGACTTAGACAATCCTTTAAAAAAAAACATTTCTAATTTGGCAGATTTTATGAATAAAGATATCACATCAATTACTGCATGTGTGATGGATAGACCAAGACATCAAAAGATAATAAAAGAATTACAAGAATTAAAAGTTAATATTAAATTAATTACAGATGGAGATGTTCTTGGTGCATTATATGTATCACAACCAAAATATAATGTTGATATATTTTTAGGTATAGGAGGCGGACCTGAAGGCGTTTTAGCAGCATCTGCTCTTGATACTTACGACTGTTATTTTCAAGGAAGATTTATATTTGATAATGATAAGGATATTAATGATGCAAAGTTAATGGGAATAACAGATCTTAACAAAAAATATGAATTAAATGAAATTATAAAAGGTGATTCAATTTTCTGTGCTACTGGTATAACATCTGGTGACGTTTTAAGTGGAATTAAGATAGATAATGATAACTATACTTCTGAAACGCTTGTTACACATAAAAGCTCTAACTATAAAGAATCTATTAAAAAAACAACTCCAATTAAAAAATGATTTCTATCACTGGTAAAAGGTGGGAAGAAAAAAAAATAAATATCAATTCTATTGAAAAATTAAGACAAGATCATAATTATTCAGAGATTTTATCTAAATTAATAATATCAAGAAATTTTGATCAAGATGAAATATTTTCAATAGAGAATGATTTGGCTTTGAAGAATTCATTTATAAAAAATGATGACTTCAAACATTCATTGGATATCGTAATTAATTCTATTAAAAAACAAGAGCTTATATGTATTTTAGGTGATTATGATGTGGATGGTTCAGCAGCAACATCATTATTTATAAGGTTTTTTGAAAGTATAAAACAACCTTATTTTTATTATATTCCAGATAGAGAAAAAGACGGTTACGGAGCTAGTAAAAATTTATTCAAAAGACTTATTTTAAAAAAACCTAAATTAATAATTTTAGTTGATTGTGGCTCAACATCGCATGAGGCTATAGATTTTTTAAATGAAAATAAAATTAAATCTTTAATTATTGACCACCATGAAATAAATAAGCCTTTTCCTAAAGCAAATTCAATAATTAATCCAAAAAAAAATAACGGTTATATAGAATATGATAACCTATGTGCAACAGCATTAGCTTATTTTTTCATAGATTTATTATCTTACAAAGTAAAAAGTGAAATCAAATTATCTGATTATTTAATCTATGTTTTGTTAGCAACAGTATGTGATGTTATGCCATTGAGAAAATTAAATAGATTAATAGCTTTAGACGTACTTAAAAAATTTGATATAAACAAAAATATTGCTTTTAATGAACTCTTTAAATTAAGTGATAGAAATAACAGTATTACTATAAGTGACCTTGGATATTTTATAGGTCCAATTCTAAATGCAGGAGGCAGATTAGGGAAATCAAATTTTGCAACAGAGCTACTATCTTCAGATAATTCTGAAATTGTTAACAAAAGATCAAATGAACTAATTAAACTTAATGATAAAAGAAGAAAAATTGAATCATTAATCATTGAAGAAATTGATTTCGATAAAATAGAAAATGAAAATGAAAATATTATTATTTATTACAACCCTAATATTAATGAAGGATTAATTGGTATTATAGCTGCTCGTTTAAAAGATTATTTTAATAAACCTTCAATGGTAATAACGACTTCAAATCTATTATTAAAAGGTTCAGCCAGATCTGTATATGATTATAATATAGGACGAGTAATAAAAAGTTCTCTTGATAACAATATTATTATTGGTGGCGGTGGACACAATATGGCTGCTGGTTTTACTCTGCAAAAAAAAAATCTTGACAATTTCAAAGATTTTATCCAAAAAGATTTTTTAAGAAATAGCACCTTCGAAGAGAAAAATTTTTTGTATGATGCTGAGGTCTCATCTTTAGCATTTAATAAGGATTTTTATAATGATATAAAAAAAATAGAGCCTTTTGGAAATGGAAATCCAACACCAACTTTTCTTTTAAAGGATTTAAAAGTAATTAAAGCTACTATATTAAAAAATAAGCATATTTCGTTAATCTTAAAATCTAAAGTGGGTTTCTCAATAAAATCAATATCTTTCAACTCTATAAATAGTAAAGTTGGTGAGTATTTACTAAACTATAAAAAAAATTTAAACGTATTAGGTCAAATTCATGAAAATATTTGGAATAACAAAAAAACACTCCAATTAACTATTACAGATATAGTCTTATAGTTTAATTGAGCTTGATAAATAATCACTTTTAAAATAAAAGATCACAACGTGGTCCCTTCGTCTATCGGTTAGGACAGCTGGTTTTCATCCTGCAAAGGGGGGTTCGAT
>Ga0209335_10002622_pt1 | contig 18744 bp, 22 predicted proteins | sample COG_09_FD_184753 | JGI IMG/M metagenome (GOLD analysis project Ga0209335, IMG submission 184753) | Pelagic Microbial community sample from North Sea - COGITO 998_met_09 (SPAdes) (version 2) | ecosystem: Environmental > Aquatic > Marine > Neritic zone/Coastal water | place: Helgoland, sampling...
GTAGATATAAATCATTATATGAAAAAAATTAAGGCAATATTTTGAAAAAATGATTTATTATATAAATACTTGAAGAAATTGAGAAATATGCCCCTATAGTTAAATGGCATAACATATCCATGGTAAGGATAAGTTTTAAGTTCGATTCTTGGTAGGGGCACCAGACTAGTCTTTATAAAATATTTTTCTAGCTATGATTGTTAATATAATCAGTCCTATAAAAGCAAGCATGGGGACGTATATGCTGGGAGAATATATTAAATCTTTAATTTTTGGTGCCTCAAGATTTTGTTCAATAACTTTTTCTAAGCCACTCCCAATTGATGCAATTAAAAATACTTGTGGTATAATTCCAAATAAAGTTGCCCAAAAAAAATTTTTAACTTTTACGTTAAAGATACATGGTAGCACATTAGATAAAGCAAAAGGAATTCCACCAATAAAGCGATATCCTAAAAGATAAAAAAATTCTGATTTTTTGAATTTTACTTCTAATGTTTTGAATCTAATTAAAAATTTATCTTTTATTAAATCTTTAAGAAAGTAATTGCCAAGAATATATAAAAATGTTGCACCAAAACTCATACCAAAAACTACAATTATAACTCCCAACCATTTTCCAAAAATAAATCCTCCTAACAAGGCTACTGGAGACCCAAAACCTGCCATTAGAACCCAAAAAACTGTTGATGCTAAGAATGCTAATGATAGTAAAATCAAATTAGATTGTTTTAAATTAAAAAAAAAGTCTCTATTATTTTTAATAAATTCATAACTTGTTAGTTCCTCAAATGTAAATTTTGATAAAAAAAAGTACAAAAAGCAAGAAACAACAATTAGATAAAATAAACCTACAATTATTTTAACTTTCTTTAATTTTTCCATAAATTATTGTTAATATTATAAAATCTTCTATTTGCTATTTATATATATAATTACTATAAAGATCGAAATTTAATAAAGATTAACCTAATTATGAAAAGAACCTACCAACCATCTAATATTAAAAGAGCCAGAAAACATGGCTTTAGATCAAAAATGAAAACTAAAGGTGGCATTAAGCTATTAGCAAGAAGAAGAGCTAAAGGAAGAAAGTCTTTAACAGTATCAGTTTAATTAAATGAGAAGCAAAATTGTTGCTCTTTCTAATAATGAAGATTTTAAAAATTTACTTAAAAAAAAAAAAATTTCTAATAAATACTTAACTATATTTTTTGGTTCATTGAACAACAAGAATAACAAAAAATTAAATATCAGTTTTGTTGTAAAAAAAAAACAAATTAAAAATGCTACTAAAAGAAATAAAGTTAAGAGAAGATTGAGAAATATTATAAATGAAGCAGTAAAAAAAATATTAATTAACTTTAATTATTCATATCTTGTGATTGCGAAAATAACTATGCTAAACAATGAATATACGATAATAAAAGATACTTTGTTTCAAGATTTTAAAAGGATTAAATAGTGAAAGTGATTTCTAATATATTAATAAGTACAATCAAAGTTTATAAAATGATTATTAGTCCTTATTTAACTCCATCATGCAGATATCTACCAACATGTTCAGAATATTCAATTGATTGTTTAAAAACCTATGGGTTAATTAAAGGATGTATTAAGAGTATAAAAAGAATTTTATCTTGTCATCCTATAAAATTATTAGGTGGTGGTGAAGGATTTGACCCTGTAATTAAAGATTTAAAAATTAAAAAATAAATGGATAGTAAAAACGTAATAGCAGCAATATCACTGTCAGCAGCAGTCATAATTTTATATTCTTTATTTTTTCAGCCAGACCCTGAAATTGCTAGACAAAATATAGCAGAGCAAAAAAAAATTGAATCAAATACAGATACTCCTAGCTTAGATAAAAATGAAAACTTTACAAAGCTTTCAAGAAAAGATGCTTTAAAAGAAAATAACAGAATTCAATTCGAAAATGATAGTGTTGTTGGATCTATTTCTTTAAAAGGTGCAGCTATAGATGATTTAACATTTAAAGAGTATGATATTGAGCTTAATGGTGGTGACAAGGTAACTTTATTGAGTCCAAGAAATGTTGATGATGGTTACTTAATAGAAAGTGGTTTTGTAACTACTAACAAGAATATAGATATACCAGATGCATCCACTATTTGGAAAATTTCAGGAAATAAAAAGCTAACTAATAATAATCCTGTAAAATTAACTTGGAATAACTCTCAAGGTATTACATTCGAAAAATATATAACTTTAGATAATCAGTTTCTTTTTACTATAAAAGAAAAGATAATTAATTCATCGAATAAATCTTATAATTTTTATTCATATGGTCAGATAATTAGAAATAAATTGCCAGAAATTTCTGGTTTTTATATTTTACATGAAGGATTTCTATCTGTTCTTGATGATCAATTAATAGAAGAGGATTATGATGACATTCAAGAAAAGAAGTTTACTCAAATTGCAAAAGAAGGATTTGTTGCTATTTCAGATAAATTTTGGGTAACTTCAGTAATTCCTCCTAAGGGCAAAGAATTTAAAACAACTTTTGATTATAAGAATAAATTTAGAGCTAACTATATTTCTACTAAAGGCATTGAAGTTAGTGCAAATAGCTCTATTGAAGAGGAAATTAAAATTATAGTAGCTGCTAAGAGAGTGAACGTTATTGATGGTTATGCAGAAAATTTAAAAATTAACAAATTTGATCTAGCGATTGATTGGGGTTTTATGTACTTTATAACTAAACCTTTATTTTTTGCGTTAGACTATTTTTTTAGGCTACTTGGTAATTACGGCTTGGCAATTATTGCTGTTACAATCTGTATTAGATTAGCTTTTTTCCCGTTGGCAAATTTCAGCTTTAAAAGCATGGGAAAGATGAAGCTTTTAGCTCCTGAGATGGCTAGATTAAAAGAACTTCATAAAGATGATAAAATGAAATTACAGCAAGCAATGATGGCTCTTTATAAAAAAGAAAAAGTCAATCCTATGAGTGGCTGCCTACCAATACTTGTACAGATTCCAGTTTTCTTTGCCCTATATAAAGTTTTATTTGTTACTATTGAAATGAGACATATGCCATTTTATGGATGGGTACAGGACTTAAGTGATAGAGATCCAACTTCTATATTTAATATTTTTGGATTAATTCCATGGGATCCTCCTTCTTTTTTATTAATAGGAGCGTGGCCAATCATCATGGGTATCACTATGTTTATTCAACAAAAACTTAACCCAACTCCACCAGATCCTATACAGGCAAAAATATTTATGTTTTTTCCAATATTCCTAACTGTAATTCTAGCTCCTTTTCCAGCTGGCTTAGTAATTTACTGGTCGTTTAATAATATTTTTACAATGATTCAACAATATATTGTGCAAAGAAAAATGACTATTAAAACTACTTAAATGTCATTGTTAAAAGAAGAAGAGTTAACAGAAATTTTACCTAAGGATGGCCCAACAGTTGAAGAGGTAAAAAAATATCTAGATAAGTATAACGATGAATTTATTATCATTAAATGTGGTGGCAGTGTTCTTATTAATCCTAATTTGTTTAAAGTTTTTATTCGAGATGTTGCTATCTTAAATAAGCTTGGCTTTAATCCTGTAATTGTTCATGGTGGAGGAAAAAGAATCAACATCAAATTAAATAAGCTTAATATTAAAAGTAATTTTATTAATGGGTTAAGAGTTACAGATAAAAATACAATTAATATAGTAGAAGATGTTTTAATTGATTTTAACAAAGAAATAGTGGCTGCTTTAAAAGATCAATCATGTCAAACAAGAAGGATTACGTCGAAAGAATATAATATAATAACTGTAAAACCTGAAAGTGATGAGTTAGGTTTTGTGGGTACACCCACTCATATTAAAGTTAATGTTTTAAAAGAAATTATAAAAGTTAACGAGGTACCTGTCATTGCTCCATTAGGGTTGGATGAAAATAATCAAACTTTTAATATAAATGCAGATACAGTAGCTGGCGCAATAGCTAAAGAATTAAAAGCTAGAAGACTAATGATTATTAGTGATGTAGAGGGCGTATTAGATAAAGAAAAAAAGCTAATACCTGAAATTAATTCAACCAAAGCAAAGGAATTAATTGATCAAGAGGTTGTCTCTGGTGGAATGATACCCAAAATTAATAATTGTTTAGATGTTGCTAGTAATGGGGTGAAAGGGGTTGTTATTATTGATGGAAGAAAAAATCACTCACTTCTTTTTGAATTATTATCTGATAAAGGTTCAGGAACTCTAATTAGAGAATGAAAAATTTAATTAATATAAAATACTGGTTATTTGACCTTGATAACACTCTTTATAGTGGTCAAACAAAAGTCTTCTCAGAGGTTGATAAAAAAATGTCCTCCTTCATTTCAAAAAAATTTGATGTTGATTTAGTTAAAGCAAGAGAAATTCAAAAAAAATACTTCTACGAATATGGAACAACATTATCAGGATTGATGAATCATGACAAAATTGATCCACATGAGTTTCTTGAGTTTGTTCATGATATTGATATTAGCTGGCTTCCAAAAGATAAGGTGTTAAGGGAGGAACTAATTAAAATTAAAGAAAAGAAATATATATTTACAAATGGCTCCCATGCTCATGTTGAAAATGTAACCAAACAACTGGGTATAGATGGTCTATTTGATGGAGCATTTGATATTGTTGATGCTAATTTTATCCCTAAACCAAAAATTGAACCTTATAAAAAGATAGTAGAAAAATTTGGTTTAAATCCAAAAAAATCAATATTGATTGAAGATATTGCTCATAATTTAGAGCAAGCTAAAAATCTAGGTATGAAAACTTGTTGGCTTGAAAATGATGAGACATTTGCAAAAAAAGATGCTGATAAACCATATATTGATTATAAGATTAAGAGCTTGCCTTCTTTTCTTCAAGAAATTAATATACTAAAAGTTGCATAAACTAATCTAATAGTAAAAAATATGAAAGAATTTGAAAAAATAATTAATGATGCGTGGGAAAAAAAAGATCAAGTAAATCAAAATTCAGATAAAAATTTAAAGGATACAATCAACCAAATTATTGAAGACCTAGACTCTGGAAAAGTAAGGGTAGCACAAAAGATTAACGGTGAATGGATTACTCATCAATATATTAAAAAAGCTATCATGTTAAGTTTTAGAATTCATGGAATGGAAATATTGGCAGGCCCTTATTCTTCGTGGCATGATAAAGCCCACTTGTTAAAAGGTAAAACAGCAGGTTGGGGGAAAGAAGATTTTCATAAAGCTGGTTTTAGAATGGTACCCAATAGCCCGGTTAGAAAAGGATCTTTTGTTGGAAAAAATGCTGTCCTAATGCCATGCTATGTAAACATCGGAGCTTATATTGACGAGGGAACCATGATTGATACCTTTGCAAGAGCTGGTAGTTGTTGTCAGATTGGAAAAAATTGCCATATCTCAGCAGGTTCAGGTGTTGGGGGTGTTTTAGAACCTGCTCAAGCACTTCCTACAATAATAGAGGACAATGTTTTCTTAGGTGCAATGTCTGAAGTGGTAGAGGGAGTAATAGTTGGAGAGGGCTCTGTATTAAGTATGGGAATGTATATTGGTCAATCAACTAAAATTGTTAATAGAAAAACTGGTGAAATAATTTATGGAAAAATACCACCTTATTCTGTTGTAGTACCTGGATCTTTACCAGATAAAAATAATCCATCAGCACCATCATTATACTGTGCTGTTATTATTAAACAAGTTGACGAAAAAACTAGATCAAAAACTTCAATTAACGATCTATTAAGAGATTAAAAAAATGCCAATTTACAATGAAATTAAATTAGCTAAAGAGCTAATAAAATTTCCAACCATTACACCAATTGATGCTGGAATAATGAAATTTTTAGCAAAAAAACTAACCACCATTGGTTTCAAATGTAAAATTTTAGAATTTAAAGACAAAAACTCTAAACCTGTAAAAAATTTATATGCAAGACTTGGTGATTCTCAACCAAATTTTATGTTTGCAGGTCACTTGGATGTGGTGCCTCCTGGAGATCTAAATGATTGGACGGTTAAACCCTTCAGTCCTGCTATTAAAAGAAATTACCTTATTGGGAGAGGAGCAAATGATATGAAAGGCGCAATTGCAAGCTGGGTTGTTGCTGTAAATAATTTTGTATCAAATAATAAAAAAATTAAAGGCTCTATTAGTTTGCTGATTACTGGTGATGAAGAAGGTATTGCGGTCAATGGAACTAAAAAAGTAGTCGATTACCTAAGAAAGAAAAAAGAAAAAATAAATTTTTGTTTAGTTGGGGAACCAACAAATCCTAACAAACTTGGTGAAATGATTAAAATTGGAAGAAGAGGAAGCATAACTGGTGAATTAACAGTCATTGGTTCTCAAGGTCATGTTGCCTATCCACAGCGTGCAAATAACCCCTCCAATGCAATGGTAAGAATATTAAAAGAAATTAAAGAAATTAAACTTGATAAAGGTACAAAAGATTTTCAACCTAGCAACTTAGAAATAACTAAAATTAATATAGATAATATAGCTGATAACATTATACCAGGCGTTGCTAAAGCCACGTTTAACATAAGATTTAACAACAAACACTCCTCTTCTAGTTTAAAGAATAGATTAAACAAAATTTTTAAAAAAACAGTTAAAAAAGATAAATTAAATTTTAAGATACAATACCGTGTGTCAGGTGAAGCCTTTTTAACTAGGCCAAATAAAACAACCTATATGATTCAAAATATAATAAAAAAAATTACTAGGATTAAACCTCAACTATCCACAACTGGTGGAACATCGGATGCAAGATTCATTAGAAGAATTGCACCTTGTCTAGAATTTGGTTTGGTGGGTAAAACTATGCATAAAGTTGATGAAGCTGTTTCTATTTCAGACTTAAAAAAATTAACAAAAATATACTCTGCAATTCTTAAAAAGTATTTTGAATGAAAACTGGTTTAATAACCTCTGAAACTTACCAAAATCATAATACAGGAGATGGGCATCCAGAAAAAATAGATAGAGTTAAAGCAGTAATAGAAAATTTTAAAAAGCTAAATAATAAAAACCTTATTTGGAAAAAACCAGCAAAATTTAATAAATTACTTTTAGAAACTACTCATAGTTCTGATTACATAAGTTTTGTAGAGAAATCTTTTCCAAAACAAGGGTTATCTTTTTTAGATGGAGATACGATAATCTCTCCAGGCAGTAAAGATGCGGCTACAGATGCTGTAGGATCAATTATTGCTGCAATTGATGGTGTTCAAAATAAAGAATTTAATAATGCCTTTTGTGCTGTTAGACCTCCTGGCCATCATGCTGAAAAGAATAAAGCAATGGGCTTTTGTATCTATAATAATATTGCAGTCGGGGCTCATTATTTATTAAAAAAATATAAATTAAATAAAATAGCTATTATTGATTTTGATGTTCATCATGGAAATGGGACGCAAGATATTTTTTATAATAATGAGAAAGTATTATATATTTCAACTCATCAATTTCCTTTTTATCCTGGAACTGGAACAGAAAAAGAAAGGGGGAAAGACAATAATATACTTAATATTCCGTTACCTGCTGGAACTACCTCTGAAGAATACCTTAACGCATATGAGTTTGTTTTAAAAAGATTAAAAGAATTTAAACCAGAGTTCATATTATTATCTGCTGGATTTGATGCTCATAAAAATGACCCTTTAGCTCAATTTCAATTGGAGTCAAAGGACTTCTATACACTTACAAAAAGAACCCTGGAGTTATCCAAATCTTGTTGTAAAGGGAAAGTGGTTTCTATTCTAGAAGGTGGGTACGATCTCTTAGCACTTCAAGAAAGTACAGAGAGACATGTTAGTGCCCTCTTAGAATTTAATTGAAAATTTTTAAATATTCATTAAAGAGCTAGTAATGAAACTCTACGGAATTAAAAAATCTAATATTGATAAAAAAGGACGAGGTCTATATGCGGCTAAAGATATCAAAGAAGGTACAAGAATTATTGATTATGTGGGGAAAATTATAACAAAAAAACAGACGGAAGAGTCTGAAAAATTTGATAACTCTAAACCTATTTATTTATTTAATTTGAATAATAGATATGATCTTGATGGAGATGTTGCTTGGAATACAGCTCGCTTAATAAATCATTCTTGTTCTAACAATTGTGATTATAATGGGGTGGGTTTAAAACTATGGGTTATTGCAATAAAAGATATCAAAAAAGGTGAGGAACTAACTTGTGATTATGGTTTTGGATATGATGAAAACTATAAGCAATTTAGGTGCAAATGTGGCTCTAAAAACTGTTGTGGCTACATAGTGCGAGCAGAATCAAGGTGGCGAATTAATAGAAGATTTAGTATGAGCTTCAAAAATAATAGTAGAACTAATAAATAACTTTTTCTAAAAATAAACCATGAGATGGTGCTGGTGGTGCACACAAAATTCTTTTTTTAGATTTCATAATTAATTCAAACTTTTGTAAATCCCATTTTTTTTCAGCTAAATATTTTAAACAACCCACCATTGATCTAACCTGCTGTTGTAAAAAAGATTGTGATTTAAATTGTATTTCAATTTTGCTTTTTACCAATCTAATTTTGATAGATTTTATTGTTCTAATTGGATTTTTAGCACTACAGCTTGATGCCCTAAATGTTGAAAAATCTTTGGTACCTAATAACTTTTTAGCACCTTTTTTCATTAAATTTATATCTAATTTTTTAATTATATGCCATCCCCGGTTCTTTTCAATAGAGGGTCTGCTAATTCTATTAAATATTATATATTTATAAATTCTTTGTTTGGCAGAAAATCTTGCATGAAAACTTAAATTTTTTTTTTTAATACTAATTATTGAAACACCTTTATTATTTACAAAATGATTTATTGATTTTATAAACTTATCTAGATTTTGAATCTTATTTTTACTATCAAAATGAGCCGACTGTTCGATTGCATGAACCCCAGAATCTGTTCGTCCAGATCCTATAATTAATATTTTTTCATCTAAAAGCTTAGATAATTTATTTTGAATGAGTTTTTGGATTGATTGTCCTTTTGACTGAATTTGCCAACCAACAAAATTAGTTCCTATATATTCAATTAAAATTTGGTATCTATGCATTATTTAAATTTGAACCTTTTTTTATTTGTGATCCAAGCATAAATTCACTTATATTTTGTGGCTTTTTACCTTGTCTTTGAATGTCTTTAACTTTAATTGATTTTTTATTTCCACAACTAATCTCCAAATAATTATCTAATACATCGCCTATTTCACCAATGCCTGATGCTAACTCCGCTTTTAAGATCTTGTATCTTTCCCCCTTGTAGACAAAAAAAGCTCCAGGGCTTGGGTATAACCCATTTATTTTGCCAATTATGTTTTCGGCAGATTCTCCCCATCTTATTTGACCTTCAGACTTATCGATTTTAGATGCATACGTAGCTTCACTATGCTTTTGTTCTTTAAATTCTAATTTATCTTCCAATATATCATCAATATTATCTAATATCTTTTCTGAAGCTAATAAAGAGAGTTTTTCTGAAATTATTTCTGCATTATCTAATTCTGAAATTTCTGTTTTGTATGATTTACAAATTGGTCCTGTATCTAGCTTTTCTTCTATTTTCATAAAACTAATTCCAGTTACTTTTTCTAAATTCATGATTGATCTTTGAATCGGTGCGGCACCTCTCCATTTTGGAAGAAGTGATGCATGAATATTGATAAACCCTTTTTTAACCAAACTTAAATATTTTTTTGGAATAATTTGCCCATAGGCCACTACAATTGCAATATCGGCGTCTAATTTTTTTAGGTACTCATATTCTTCTTTACTGTCTTTTAAAGATTTTGGTGTTCTAAATTCTATATTTAAAGTTTCAGAAATTCCTTGAATTGGAGATTTATTAATTTTTTGACCTCTTTGAGATTTTTGTGCAGGCTGTGTGTAGACAACTGATATTTGATAACCATTTTGGTACAATGATTTTAATATTGGAACAGAAAAAAAAGGCGTCCCAAAAAAGACAATTTTTTTTAGCATCTATCAGACAACGATTCTATTTGGTTTATTTTTAGAAAGTTTTTTGATAATCATTGATTTTTTTAGTTTTGATAAATAGTCTATAAACAAAATTCCTTCTAAATGATCCATCTCATGTTGAATACAAGTCGCTAATAAACCGTCAGCTTTTAATAATTGTTTTTTTCCCTTATAGTCTAAATATTCTATATCACATGTGTTTGGTCTTTCTATTTCTGCAAATTGGCCTGGCACAGATAAGCAGCCTTCTTCATATATTGCTTTTTCATGATTTTTATTTATAATTATTGGGTTAACAAAATACATCGGTTCTTTTTTATTTTTATCATTACCAATATCCATAACAATAATTCTTTTGGGGATTCCAATCTGTATCGCAGCCAGACCAATACCATTAGCAGCATACATAGTATCCAACATATCATCCATTAGTTTCTGCTCTTCAATACCCACTCCTTCAGAGGGTTTTGAAATTTGCCTTAATATTTTATTTGGTTCTGTTAAAATTTTTTTAACTGACATAATTATTAATTATTTTATTATAATTTTTAAACTTTTAAAGGAAGAACTTTAAGCAAAATTCTGTTTCTAAGTGGATCAATATTTAGCTGATTTAATGTGCTAATGATAAAAAACATTGTTCCTGGATCAATATCCTTAAGCTCATCTTGTCCAATAACCTCAACTATTCTCAACATTGCACTTCCTATATCTTTATTATTTATCAAGATTTGGATATCTGTTGGCATTTCAGAATCATTAATCTTGTAAAGATTTTTATATTTTTCTGAAACTTTAATTCCATCTGATTTAAGAGACTCAACTAAGATAACATCTTTTATTGAAAAAAAATATTTTTTGTCTCTTTTGATTTTTTTTAAAAAATTATCTAAATCCTTATTGATATTTTTAGAAGAAGTATCTCCTTTAAAATAATTTATCAATTTTGACTGATGGAGAACTTTATTGTTTATTTTAATTTTTTTTAAATCAACTTTTTCTTCACTAATATATTTTTCATAAAACGTTGTATAGTTTGAGGGAATTTCTTCTACATCAATATCTTCTAAAAAAATTCTCATTTCGTTTTCAAATGCACTTCCAATATTTTCATTAATGAAAGAATTCTTTAATGCATTAATTAATTCTAATTTTTTTTCAGTTTCAGTTGTAATTAAAATTCCTTGATATATTAAAGCTCTTGCTTCTATACTAGATAATACTTTTGATGATTCTTTAATATTTAAAAGCTGATTAATATTAAACTGAAATCTTTTATAAAGAGTAAATAGCTCTTTTTCTGTATAGTTTTTTTCATGAACAGCTTTTTCAATTATTGCAATTTTATCAAAATCTGTGAGTTCAATATTTTCTGTATTATTCAATAAATTAGATGTTGATAGATATTTCCAAATTTCTTCGGAGGTTGATTTTTTAGGCTCAAACTTAAAATTAGGATTTGATCGATGAGAAAGATGAAAATCTAAAATTGTATTTTCAGATATTTCAGTATTAACTTCATCGCTATAACCCATTAAATAAGCAATCTTTGTTTCATAAAATTTATCTTTAAAACCTAATTCTTTTTTTAAATCAAAAAGCAGTTGGGCTTCTTCTTTTTTATTGTTATTAATTAAACAATAAATGTTAAACTTAGACAAATAATCATCCTCAATCTCACCTTCAATTTTAGAAAATATTTCACATGATTTTTCTATTTCTGATCTAGATAAATATTTATTTACAAGATATTTTGTTAACTCTGGGCTTTCATTTATAACTTGATTATTCAATAGATATTTTTCAATTAACTGCAAATTTGAATTTTTTATCAACCAATTAGATTTGATTTCGAGAAACTCCTCTTTGGAAATATTATTATTTGGGTAATATGAATTAGTTAAAAGTAATATGTCTAAAATTTCTGATGCATCCTCTGATAGACTCATTTTATTAATATTTTTAAGTAAATCTAGGATTTGATTTCCATCTGAATTTGACCACATATTTATATCAAGTCCATTTTCTGCTGGATCATAAAGACCAACTATTTCAATTTTTTTTGTAAGCAATGTTTGGTCCTCTTCTACACTTGATTGATCCATTTTTTCTGACTGCATTTCATAAATTGAATTTTGAGAAAAAATTTTTTCTTCAGGATTGATAGTTTCTGAGTTTTTTGGTAATGGTTTTTTTTCTTCCAGATTCCAGATATCAACAGGATCTTCTGAATACACATTAAATGCATGAAAAAAAAATATTAAAATAATTATTAAATATTTTTTACTTAACAATTTTAAGATTCTCATTCGGAATAGCTTTTTCTATTTTCTTGTTTGGTGATGGAAGGTCTATTTGATTTAACAAAGTGACAACAACAAATATTGCTACAAAAACTAATGTTACTTTAATTAAAAGCTTTAAATAGCTCCCACGATCTCGAGTGCTTGTATTTCTTGTAAATTGCATATATCCTCTATTAATTTCAAATTAAGACATATTTGTGTTTTTTCAATAAAGAAAATTTATGCATTCAAAAAAAAACCTTGTTTTTTTAGGCATGATGGGGTCTGGAAAATCTTCTATCGGTTTTTTGGTTTCAAAAAAACTAAATCTTAAATTTATTGATATAGATAATCTTATTGAGGACGAAATTGGAATAAAAATTTCTGATATATTCAAGCAAAAAGGGGAAGATTTTTTTAGAAATTTAGAGGAAAAAATTACTTTAAAAGTCTTAAAACAAAACAATTATGTAATTTCGCTTGGCGGTGGTGCTTTTATAAATGATAAGATTAGAAAAGAAGTTTTGGTTAATCATTTTTCTTTTTGGCTTAATTGGGATTCCGATATTCTATTAAAAAGAATCAAAAATAGTCAAAAAAGACCATTAATAATTAATTCAACCGACCAAGAGATAAACAACTTAATGAAAAAAAGATCAAAAATATACTCTAAAGCAAAATTTAAAATAAACTGTAGTAAACTTACAAAAACTGAAATAGTAAAAAAAATTATAAAAATTTATGAACCCAATTAAACTTCAAGTAAAAACAAGTAATCAAAGATATCCAATTATTATTGGAAGTAATATTTTAAACAAACTTAAAATACTTTTAAAAAAAAACTCTATCAATTTTAATCAATGTTTAGTTGTTGTAGATAATAATGTTCCAAAAAATCTTGTAAATAAAGCTTTAAAATTTTTACCAAAAAAAAAAATAATTAGACATTATTTTTTTGCAAATGAAATGAATAAAAATCAAAAAAGTGTTGATAAAATTCTATATATTCTTTTAAATAAAAACTTCAATAGAAATGATTGTTTGATTTCTATTGGTGGAGGAATCACAGGTGACGTGTCTGGATTTGCAGCAAGTATTTTTAAAAGAGGATTAAAATGGGTAAATATTCCTACCACTCTTCTATCGCAAGTGGATTCTTCTATAGGAGGAAAAACTGGAATAAATACTAAATATGGTAAAAATCTTATAGGTGCTTTTTATCAACCAAATTTAGTTATATCTGATATTAATTTTTTAAAGTCACTTCCAAAAAGAGAGCTTATATGTGGTTATGGAGAAATTTTAAAACACTCCTTAATTGTTAATAAAAAATTTTTTTTATTTTTAAATAAAAATGGATCTAAAATTTTAAATTTAAAAAGTCCTTTAGTAGAAAAAGCTATCTATCAAAGTTGCTTGATAAAAAAGAAAATAGTCGAAACTGATGAAAAAGAGGTTGGCTTAAGAAAAATTTTGAACTTTGGACATACATTTGCTCATGCTTATGAAGCTACACTTGGGTATTCAAAAAAATTAAATCATGGAGAAGCAGTTATATTAGGTTTTAAAACAGCTGCTAAATTTAGTTTATTAAATAAAATTTTAGAAATTAATGATTATAAATTAATTGAAGCTCACTTAAATACATTGTGTCTTCCTAGGGATATTAATAAATTTTTTTCAAAAAATAACATAAAAAAAATTATTTCTTTTATGAAAAAAGATAAAAAAAACAACACTAAGAAAATTAATTTAGTGCTACTAAAAAAAATAGGTTATCCAATATACAAAAGAGAATTTGATGAAAAAATAATTAATTCTTTTCTAAAAGAAGAATTAATTCAATAGTATTTGAATCGAGTGTATATACCCCTTTAGTTCTAGGTCTAGAATACTATAAATCTTCTTAGTAGAATCTATCCTATTCATTTGAATTAGCTCGTCAGATCTAATGATTAGCTTTAAATGGAACCGACCTTCTTGATGGCTTTTATGGTTTTTGTGTAAAAAACTTTTATCCTCTATCTTTATGTCTTGAATAATAATTTTTGCCTCGAGCTTATTTTTAACAATTGCAATTAATTCATTTATATTCATAAATACTAATTTAATATTATATAACATGAAAAATATTTGTGATTGGAATAATTGCTTCAAAATAGGTGAATATAGAGCACCTATTGAAAAAGATAATAGCAAAAGCTATAGATTGCTTTGTTTAGCACATGTTAAAGAATTTAATAAAAATTGGAATTACTTTTCCGGTATGGATGACGAGCAAGTTTTTAACTTCTTAAAATCTGATATGACTTGGCATAAACCTACACAAAGTTTTAGTTCTTCTGATAACTTTTTTAAAGTACTTTGGAATAACACATTAAAAGATGAATTTGATAAAGCTAAACTTAAAAGTGAATATAATCATATGAGTCAGTTTAAATTTGACCATAATGATGTTAAAGCTTTCGGAATTTTAGGAGTTTCTGTTGGATTAAAATGGGAAAAAATACAAAATAAATTCAAAGCCCTTGTCAAAAAATTTCACCCTGATATGAATTTAGGAAATAAAAAATATGAAGAAAAACTGAAACTAATTACTTTAGCTTATACTCAGCTAAAAAATACTTATAAGGAAAAATTTGACACTTAATTTAAATATAAAGCCTGATATTAAAATATCATTAAATCAAACTTTTGGAATTGAATCTGATATGAAAGTTGATGCTTTTTCAAAACGAAATGAATATGTTCCTGAGATAGATAAAAATTATACATTTGATAGAGATACTACTCTTGCAGTAATATCTGGTTTTGCTTTTAATAAGAGAGTTTTAGTTCAAGGCTACCATGGAACTGGTAAATCAACTCATATAGAACAAATAGCTGCAAGATTAAATTGGCCCTGCATAAGAGTAAACTTAGATAGTCACGTGAGTAGAATTGATCTTATTGGAAAAGATGCAATCGTAGTAAAAGATGGAAAGCAAATTACAGAATTTAAAGAAGGTATCCTTCCATGGGCTATTCAAAATCCTGTGGCGTTGGTGTTTGATGAATATGATGCTGGGAGACCAGATGTCATGTTTGTTATCCAAAGAGTGCTGGAAGCTGAGGGAAACTTTACTCTTCTAGATAAGAATAAAGTTATTAAACAAAATAAATTTTTCAGATTGTTTGCAACATCTAATACGGTTGGTTTAGGAGATACAACAGGCCTTTATCATGGCACTCAACAGATTAACCAAGGACAGATGGATAGATGGAACATTGTAACTTCATTAAACTATTTAAGTCTCAACAAAGAATTAGAAATAATTTTAGCAAAAAATAAAAATATGAACAATGCTAAGGGTAAAGAAAAAGCAACAAATATGATTAAGGTGGCTACTCTAACAAGAAAAGGATTTATAGCAGGCGATATTTCTACAGTTATGAGTCCAAGAACTGTATTGCATTGGGTGGAAAATGCAGAAATTTTTAAAGATGTTGGTTATGCATTTAGAGTTACATTCTTAAACAAATGTGATGATATTGAAAAAAATACTATAGCTGAATACTATCAAAGATGTTTTGGTGAGGAATTGCCAGAATCATTGATAAATATTCAGATTTAAATGAGCGAAAAAGAAGATAATTTTAAAGAGAAATTTAAGCAAGCTTTACTTTCTACAGCTAAAGTAATTTCTGATGACTATAAGGTTGCAACAAAAAATAGTGATAAAAATTTAAGTTCGAAAAATACAAATTTTTTTGAAATTGATAACTTGTCTAACAGAAGTGATTTTATTAGATTAAGAGCTCAAACTGACTCACATGCTGTTAAAAAAAAATTTTCAAATAAAGAAATATTTAATAAAAATTTACCTAATAATGTACGGTACAAGTCTCTTTATAATATTGCTGAAAAAATTAGATGTGAACTTTTAGGTGGTAAAATGCTGAAAGGTATAAAGAAAAATTTGAATGAGGACTATTACCAAAAAATAAATCTTAAACGAAAAGATCAATTAATAAAAAAGGATGATGTCTCAGTCACTGAAGCATTTGAATTATATATGTTGAAAAAATTTTTTAATATAAAGCTAAATTCTTTAACAACAAAAATGTTAAATTTTTGGGAAAAAGATTTTGATTTTTCTATAAATGATCATATCGATTTTTTGAATAAAAACCTTGAGAATCAAGACAATTATAGCTCAAAATTTTCTGAAATTCTACAAACAATGAAAATTTTTGATTCTGAAGAAGAGGAAGAAAAAAATAATGAAGAGCAAGATAAAGATGAACAATCTAATAGGGCTGATAACGATGATAAAAATGAATCTGATGGACAAGAGAAAAAAAGTAAACAAGAAGAAACTCAAACAAGTTTAGATGCAGGTTATGATATTGATGAATACCAGATTGATGAACAGCTAATGGACTCTGATTCTTCTAAAGAAAGCTCAGAGAATGTTTTACAAAAAACTAACCTAAATAATCTTGAACATGGATATAAAATTTTTTCAAATGAATTTGATGAAGTTACAAAAGCAGAAGCTTTAGAAAATTCTAAAGAAATTCTTAAGTTAAGAAAAAACTTAGATCAACAACTAATTGGTTTTCAAGACCTAATAACAAAACTAGCAAACAAACTACAAAGACAACTTTTGGCAAAACAAAATAGGACATGGCAATTTGATTTAGAAGAAGGTTTATTAGATAGCTCTAAATTACCTAGAATTATTATGGATCCCTATAACTCTTTATCTTTTAAAAAAGAAAAAGATTTAGATTTTAAAGACACAATCGTAACTTTACTGATTGATAATTCTGGGTCTATGCGTGGCCGACCAATTACGATTGCCGCAATATGTGCGGATATATTATCTAGAACTCTCGAAAGATGTTCTGTAAAAGTTGAAATTTTAGGTTTTACTACAAAAAATTGGAAGGGTGGTAAAAGTAGGGAAAAGTGGAATAGAAGTGATAAGCCAAAAAATCCAGGAAGATTAAATGATTTAAGGCACATTATATATAAAGGAGCTGACACACATTGGAGGCAAGCAAAAAATAATCTTGGCTTAATGCTTAAAGAAGGAATACTAAAAGAAAACATTGATGGAGAGGCAATATCTTGGGCTTTTAATAGAATTAAAAAAAGAAAAGAAGAAAGAAAAATTTTAATGGTTATATCAGATGGTGCTCCAGTAGATGATTCAACGCTATCTGTTAATTCAGGTGATTTTTTAGAAAAACATTTAAAAAAAGTGGTTAAATTTATAGAATCAAAAAGTGATATAGAAATTTTAGCTATTGGAATTGGCCATGATGTTTCTAGGTACTACGATAAGGCTATTAAAATAACTGATATTCATGAGCTTGGAGATGTAATGATTTCACAACTAAGCAAATTATTTCAAAATAAAAATAAATTACATTAAAGAGTTAATAAGTCTTTATTTTTCCATTTAATACTTACTTCTGCTCCACTTCTAGTCTTGGAGTTTTGGCATTGTATATTTGCATAATTTTTTTCTAGCAAGGTTTTACCAATAAATATTCCTAGTCCTAACCCTGATTTAGATTTTTCAGTAGATTTAAACGATCTAACATAAGGTTCTCCAATTTTATTCAATACGTCTTTGGGGTATCCACTTCCATCATCTTCGATAATTATTTCGGTAAAGTCATTATTGCTTTTTATATTTATAAATACTTTTTTGTTTGCAAATTTATTTGCATTTCCAATAAAGTTTCTTAATCCATAAACTAGATCAATTGATTTAGTGATATTAATTGGATTTGAATATTGATCATAATTGACGATAAATTCTTTATTACTTATTTCTTGAAAGGATTTAACTATTTCATTTATATATTGAGATATAGTTAAGTCTCTATCTATAAAATCATCTTCAATTATAGGATTCAATGTTAGTTTTTTTAGGATTTGATTGCATCTTTCAATTTGGCTAACCAATAACTCAATATCTTTTGCGACTTCTTTATTATTGCTGAATTGTTCTAATAAATCTTGAGAAATAATTTTAATTGTTGAAAAAGGAGTTCCAAGAGAATGTGCGGCTGCGGCTGCCTGCCCTCCAAGTGATAATAATTCATGTTCTGTAGCCATTATTTCTTCCATTTTATTCAAGGCTTCTTTTCTTAGCCTAGACTCAATTCCGAAAGTTATGGCAAAATAATTCAAAAAAATTAAAGCTATAATTAAAGCTATGGGAATTGAATAATAATAATACAAACTTACATTAAACGTTTCGTTTAATGGAGATGGTAAATGTTGATGAAAAAATGTAAGAGAGATAATTGATATAATAGTTATAATCGCTAGCAACAAATTTGTTCTTAGACTTAAATTTGATGAAGAAAAAATACTTGGTATAATCAAAAAAATTGCAAAAGGATTAATAATCCCT